>JAESGR010000239.1_pt1 | contig 69777 bp, 66 predicted proteins | sample 9269771 | NCBI WGS metagenome assembly JAESGR01 (sample SAMN15739572, study PRJNA653492) | algae metagenome | isolation source: Chroococcus sp. CMT-3BRIN-NPC107 and co-occurring heterotrophs from well... | place: USA: Clark Mountains Wilderness, California | collected 2010-04-18 | reverse complement strand
GCGGCCCTGGAGGGGCTGTCCGACCGCGGAGGGGCTGCCTTCGAGGGCGGTGACGAGGAGCGCCGGCAGGCTGCTCGCGGGCGCGGAGGGCGCGACCGGGCTGTCGTTCGCGAGCACGTTGCCGCTCACCACCTGTGCGGCCAGGCTGAAGCGGTCCTCCGTCACGCTCACGGCATCGTCCGCCGCGGCCGGCGCACGCTTTGGCGGCGGCGGGACGACGATGCCGCCGCCGGCATCGGTCGAGGAGCGGAAATTGCTCACGAACAGCCCGGAATCCCAGCTTCCGTCGCCCGTATCCGCGATCGCGATCTTGATCGTGTTAACGCCGGGATGCACCGGCGCCACGATCGTGAGCGGGATGCTGAGCCCGTCGTATTCGATCGGCAGGCTGCCGTCCGCGTTGTCGCGGAAGTAGTTCCCGTCGATGTTGCGTTGCAGGACGCTGAGGGGCTTCGTCGCGTCGTTGTCGAACAGGGCGTAGTTGGTGCCGTTCACGAACACGCCGGCGATGTCGACCTTGTCGTCGGCGAATTCGGGAAATTCCTCCGACCCGAACGCGATGTCGAACTTGATGCTCTGGATGCCCGGGTCCGTGACCGTGAACTTGAACTCGAGATAGGCCGCGTCCTCGGAGACGTCCGGGAACCCCGCGGCGACGAGAGCCGCGTCGAGGTCCGGATCCCCGGCCGTCCCCCAGGCGACGGTGTGGTTCGACTCGTCGTTGACGGCATCGGGCGTGCCGTTGCCGGAGGTCAGCAGGATGCCGGGCCCGACGCCGAGCCCGGCGAGGCTGCCGTCGTAGAACGACACCTGCCCGGCCTCGCCCACGAAGGCGTAACTGCCGGGATCGAGCACGAGGCCCGTGGTGCTCGCCAGGATGGCGTTCACGAGTTGGGCGGGGTTGTTCGATTCGGAACTGTAGCCCGTGAATGCGCTCATGGTGCCCCCGTTCGATGTGGATTGATGGCGATGGGCCGCGACGCGCCGGCCTCCGGCGCCCGCTCACGGCGGCGTCCGTTTCGAGAATCCGGCATGGCGGCTAGCGCTGCGCCGCTCCGGGCGCTTCGGACCGGACGGGCATGCGGGCGCGGCCCACGGCAGCCCTGCGGCGCGCGTCACCGGGACGAATGGCCAGCGGCGAAAGGCCGGATCCGGTGCACGAGCGCGACCGCTCCGGTGCACCGGCCGGCGCCCGCTTCGTGCGGAACGCTTCGACGAATACCGACACCAACACGACTCCTGACGCGAACAGGCGTGGGGTAAGGCGGGTTTGTTGCGGGGATATTGCGTGACGGCGCCCCGGTGCGCCGCAGGCGGACAAGGGGGCTACTCGAACAACCCGGCGAAGAACGAGACGACGGCGTCGAAGAGGCCGACGACGAAGTCGACGACATCGGCAAGGCCGACATGGGGCCAGCCCAGGAAGGCCGCGGGGATGCTGTAGATCACGATGACCCCCGCCCCGGCCGAAAGGCCCGTGAGCACGCCCCACTCGAACGCCGCCATGGTGAGGTTCACGACCGCGGCCAGGACCGCGAAGACCACGACGATCTTCACGAACGCGGCGAGGCGGCTGCGCGGGGGCTTGTCTGTCGAAGGCATGGTCTCCGTCCTGGCGGGGGCGGCGCGGGCGGACCTTCGGCCCGTGCCTGTCCTGGACGCCGCGCTCAGCGGCGGTTCAGCGTGATCGAGACGCCGGCGAGCTCGCTGCCCTCCGACTTCACGGAGACGACCTGCCGGTTGCCCTGCGTCGCGATGGTGAGCCGCGCCGCGAAGCCCGGCATGTCGATCTGAGCCTGGAGCTCGCCCCGGGTCACGGAGCCGGCGACGGGCCCCGATACGTTGCGGGTGACCTCCTTCCAGGCGCCGGAGAGGCGCCCGGCCTGGTCGACGATGTCGCTCGCGAGCTCGAACTTGTAGGAATCGCTGGCGCAGCGCAGGAGCGAGCGCAGGTTGCTGGCATCCGTGCCGGGCGCATAGGCCGCCTGGCAGCGGATGCGTTCGCTCGCCCCGTTGGCGAGGCTGACTGTGCCGTTGCCGGTCCACTGGCCGACGAGATCGGCGAGCGGGCTCGTGGTCCGCTCCGCATGGGCGGGAGCGAGCGAAAGGGCGAGCCCCACGGCGAGCACCGATCCGAGAAGGGCGCGCCGGGGCGAGAGGATGGGGGTCATGGCGGGAGCCTCGTCGATCTGAAGGCAGGAAAGAGGAGCGCCGGGCGGCGCCCCTCTGGGTCGGGATTACCGCAGCACCACCACGGTCGCGCCGACCTTGACGCGCTCGTAGAGGTCGGCCACGTCCTCGTTGGTCATGCGGATGCAGCCGGAGGACACCGCCTGGCCGATCGTGTGGGGCTCGTTGGAGCCGTGGATGCGGTAGATCGAGCTGCCGAGGTAGAGGGCGCGGGCGCCGAGCGGGTTGTCCTCGCCGCCTTCCATGAAGCGCGGCAGGTCGGGGCGGCGCTTGAGCATCGCGGCGGGCGGCGTCCAGTCCGGCCACTCCGCCTTGCGGGTGACCTTCTGGGTGCCCGACCACTCGAAGCCGGGGCGGCCGACGCCGACGCCGTAGCGCAGGGCCTGGCCGTTCCCCATCACGAGGTAGAGCCGGCGCTCGGAGGTCGAGACCACGATCGTCCCGGGCGCATAGCCGCGGTCGAAGGCCACGACCTCGCGCGGGATCGCGCCCTGCTCGATCGCCGGAGAGGCCAAGTGCTGCGGGGTCGGCTGCGGCTGCGGCTGGAGGAACAGGAACGCCTGGGCGGAGCCGGCATTGAGGGCGACGGCAGCGGCGGCCAGCGCGATCTTGAACACGGTCTTCATGGTGGTCACTCCCCGGATTTGAAACCTGATGCGGCCGGCTCGTTCGCCGTTCGCCTGGTGACGGGGATAGATCCGCGATGTTGCCGCCGTTTCTCGTGACGTTTTTCGCCTGTTGCGTAGCGTGTTGCTAATGTTTCGTTAAGCTTCCCCTGCGGTGGCCTCCCGCCCTGGACCGGCGGGCGGCGCGCGGTAGCTATCGATCAGGGATGCGGGCCGCCCCGGCCAGCCCTCCACCCGAACCGGAGAGAATCATGAAGAAGCTCCTGACGGCCCTCGCGACCGCGATCGGGCTCGCCGCCACGGGCGCCGCCGCGCAGGGCCAATATCCGCAGCGCACCGTCACGCTCGTGGTGCCCTTCGCGGCGGGCGGGCCCACCGACGTGATCTCCCGGATCATGGGTGACCACATGAGCCGCACGCTCGGCCAGCAGGTCGTGATCGAGAACGTCACCGGCGCCGGCGGCACGGTCGGGGTCACGCGGGTCATGAAGGCGGCGCCGGACGGCTACACCATCCTCATGGGCAATCTCGGCACCCAGGCCGCGAGCGTCGGGCTCTATCCGAACCTCGCCTACGACCCGCGCACGGATTTCGAGCCCATCATGAACACGGCCTCGACCCCGATGCTGGTGGTGGCCAAGAAGGACCTTCCCGTGAAGGACTTCCGCGAGTTCGTGGCCTACGTGAAGGCCAATGCCGAGAAGATGAACTACGGCACCGGCGGCGTCGGCGCGACCTCGCACCTCACCTGCCTGTTCCTCGATTCGCTCCTTGGCGTGAAGCCGCAGCACGTGCCCTTCCGGGGCTCCGGCCCGGCGCTGAACGCGCTGCTCGGCGGCCAGGTCGACTACGTCTGCGACCAGACGGTCGGCGTCGTCCCCTCCGTCCAGGCCAAGGAGGCCAAGGGGCTCGTGGTCGCGGTGAAGAACCGGCTCGCGGTCGTCCCCGACGTGCCGACCTCGGCCGAACAGGGCCTGCCGGAATTCCAGGCCACGGGCTGGAACGCGCTCTTCGCACCGAAGGGCACCCCGAAGGAGATCCTCGACAAGCTCAACGGCGCGGCCCGCGCGGCCCTCAAGGACGAGGCCACCCGCAAGCGCCTCCTGGATCTGGGCGCCGAATTGCCGGACGACGCCGGCCAGACCCCGGACGCCTTGCGCGAGCTCGTGCGCAGCGAGATCGACAAATGGGTGCCGGTGATCAAGAAGGCGGGCGTGACGGCGCAGTGACGCCGGGCGGGGCGGTTCCGGCGGGACCGCCCTCGCCTCTTCCGACGAATCCGGGCGCCGAGGGGCAAGCGCGATGCTAACGATCTGGGGACGCAACAACTCCATCAACGTCCAGAAGGTGCTCTGGACCTGCGCCGAGCTCGGGCTCCCGTTCCGCCGCCACGACGCGGGCGGGCCCTATGGCGGCACCGACACGGACCGCTATCGGGCCATGAACCCGAACGGCCTCGTGCCGACGGTCGAGGACGATGGCTTCGTGCTGTGGGAATCGAACGTGATCGTGCGCTACCTCGCCACGAAGCATCGGGCGGAGGCGCTCTACCCGAGCGAGATTCGGGCTCGTTTCGACGTGGAGCGCTGGATGGAGTGGCAGACCACGACCCTGTGGCCGGCCCTGCGACCCGTGTTCTTCGCGCTCGTCCGCACCCCGCCCGAGCAGCGCGACGCGGTCGCGGTCGCCCAGGCCGCCGCGAGCGCCGCCCAGGCCTTCACGCTGCTCGACCGGCACCTCGCCGACCGGGCCTTTCTCGCCGGCGGCGCCTTCACGATCGCCGACATTTCGAACGGGATCTCGGCCTATCGCTGGTACGCGCTCGCGATCACGCGCCCGACCTTGCCCAACGTCGAGCGCTGGTTCGCCGCGCTCGGCGAGCGCCCGGGCTTCCGAGAGCACGTGGCGCTGCCCTTGAGCTGAGGCTTCGCGTTCGTGAGGCCCTGTGCCCTGCCCGGACCTACTTCGGAGGCTTCGCGTTCGTGAGGCCCGGCGCCCCGTCGGGACCTACTTCGACCGAGGGTCAAGCGCGTCGCGGAAGCCGTCGCCGAGAAGGTTGAACGACAGCACCGTCACGAAGATCGCGAGGCCCGGGAACACCGCCATCCAGGGTCCCGTGGCGAGGAAGCGCTGCGCGGTGTTCAGCATCGAGCCCCAGGACGGCGTCGGCGGCTGCTGGCCGAGGCCGAGGAACGACAGGCTCGCCTCCGCGATGATCGCGGTCGCGACCGTGAGCGTCGCCTGGACGAGGAGCTGCGGCAGCACGTTCGGCAGGATGTGGCGCACGGCGATGCGCCAGTGCGGATTGCCGACCGCGCGCGCCGCCTCGACGTAGTCCTCGGACTTGGTGGCGAGCACCTGGCCGCGCGTGAGGCGCACGAAGATCGGCGTCGCTGTGACGCCGATCGCGATCATCGCGTTGGTGAGGCTGGGACCGAGGAAGGCCGCGAGCGCGATCGCGAGGATCAGGAACGGGCAGGCCAGCATGGCGTCCGTGAGGCGGCTGATGACCGCGTCCACGACGCCGCCGAGATAGCCGGCGAGGAGCCCGACCGGCACGCCGATCCCGATCGCGATCGCGACCGACATCACGCCCGCGAGAAGCGACGCCCGCGCCCCGTAGAGGATGCGGGCGAGCACGTCGCGCCCGACCTCGTCGGTGCCGAACCAATGCGCCGCGGAAGGAGCCTTGCGGACCGCCGACCAGCTCTGCTGGATCGGGTCGTAGGGCGAGATCCAGGGCGCGAAGATCGCGGCCAGCACCACGATCACGATGACGGCAAGGCCCACCATGGCGCCCCTGCGCCGCTTGAGCCGCCGCCAGGCGCGGCGGCCGGGGGTCTCGATCGCTTCGGGCGCGGCGGGTGCGGAAACGGGGATGGTTTGAGCCGTCATGCCGATCAGCCCCTCAGCCGCGGGTTGGCGAAATGCGTCGTCCCTGTGCTCATGCCGGTCACCCTCTCAGCCGCGGGTTGACGAGGATGTAGCCGAGGTCGGCCAGCAGGTTCAGCAGGATGTAGGTGGTCGCGGTGACGAGCACGACGCCCTGCACGACAGCGTAGTCGCGGTTGAACACCGCATCCACGATGAGCTTGCCGAAGCCCGGGATCGTGAAGATCTGCTCGGTCAGCACGGCGCCCGAGAGAAGCGTGCCGAACTCCAGCGCGCCGAGCGTGATGACGGGCGTGAGCGCGTTCCTCATGGCGTGCTTCCACACCACCACCCGCTCCGCCAGGCCCTTGGCGCGGGCGGTGCGGACGTAGTCGCTCTGGAGCGCCTGGAGCATCGCCGAGCGGGTGTGGCGCATGATGACGCCGGCGATCGAGTTGCCGAGCACGAAGGCCGGCATGATCGTGGTCGCGAGGCTCTGCCGCCAATCCTCGAACGGGCTCACGTAGCCCGAAGCCGGCAGCCAGCCCAGCGTCACGGCGAAGAGGTAGATCATCATGATCCCGAGCCAGAAGTTCGGCGTCGAGATGCCCCAGAGCGACAGGACGTTGACGGCGTAGTCCCAGACCGTGTCCTTCTTGACCGCCGAGACCACGCCCGCCGTGATGCCGATCACGAGCGCGATCGCCATCGCCATCGAGGCGAGCTGGAGCGTGACGGGCAGCTTCTGGAGAATGAGGTCGAGCACCGGCGCCTTGAGGCGCATGGATTCGCCGAGGTCGCCCGTGAATACGCCGCGGATCCAGTAGAGGTACTGGACCGGGATCGGCTGATCGAGCCGGTATTGCCGGCGGATCTGGGCGATGGTCTCGGGGTCGTTCTCCTCCCCCGCCATCACGGTCGCAGGGTCGCCGGGCAGGAGTTGCTGGAGCAGGAAGATCAGCACCGACACCAGGAACAGCGTCGGCAGGAGCTGGACGAGGCGGCGTCCGATCAAGGAGAGCATGGAGGTCCTCGGGCCGCTGTCGTGCGGCAGGGTCCCGGGGCGCCTGCGCGGCGCCCCGGGGTCGATCGTTGCGGCCTTACGGCGTCAGCTTCAGGCCGACGACGCGCACGAGTCCGTCGGGCAGGAGCTTGAGGCCCTGGAGCTTGGCGGTGTGGGCCACGAACCAGCGGCGATGGAAGAGGTACATGAGCGACCCTTCCTTCAGGAACTTCTCGGCCACCTTCTCGTAGATCGCCTTGCGCTCGGCCGGGTCGCTCTTGGTGCGGGCTTCGTCGAGCCACGCATCGACCTCCGCGTTCGAATAGCCGCCGTAGTTCTGCGGCGCCTTGCTCTTGGCGAAGATGTAGAGGTTGCCGTCCGGATCCGGCCGACCCGACCAGTTGAGCATGTAGGCCTGGAAGCGGCCTTCCTCGGCCTCCTTGAGCGAGGTCGCGAACTCGACCACGCGGATCTTCATGTCGAAGCCGGCTTCCGCCGCCATGGCCTGGATGACCTCGGCGGTCTGCCGGGTCTCCGGGTTCTGGGGCACCATGTAGTCGATGGTGATCGGCGTCTTGACGCCGGCCTCCTGGAGCAGCTTCTTGGCCTTGGCGACGTCGCGCTTCGGCACCGGGAACTTCTGCTGGTAATAGGGATTCTCGGGGCTGACCCACTGGTTGCCGGGCACGTACTCGCCGTTGAACACCACCTGGTTGATGGCGTCGCGGTCGATCGAGAGCTCCAGCGCCTGGCGGACCCGCGGGTCGGAGCCGAGCGGACCCTTGGCGGGCTCGCCCTTGCCGACGTTGATCGTCATGCTTTGGTAGCCGATCTCGGTCACGGTCGCGAGCTTGAGCCGGCTGTTGTCGCGCACTTCCTTGATGTCGGTGGCGAGCACGCGCTCGATCACGTCGAGCTGGCCGGACTTGAGGTTGGCGAGCCGGACGGTCGAATCCACGATCGGCACGTAGGTGATCCGGTCGAGGTGGACGTTCTCCTTGTTCCAGTAGTCGGGGAAGCGCTCGACCACGATTCGGTCCTGCTGCAGGCGCTCCACGAACCGGAACGGGCCGGCGCAGACAGGCTTGAGGCCGAACTTGTCGCCCGCCTCCTTGGCGGCCTTCGGCGACACCATCATGCCGGCGCGGTCGGTGAGCTGCGACAGGAGCGGCGAGAACGGCGTCTTGAGCAGGAGCCGCACGGTCGTCGGGTCCACGACCTCGACCTTGTCGAGGGCGGCGAGCTCGGGACGGCGGAAGGAGCCCTGCGTGGTGAGGTGCCGCTCCAGGGAGAACTTCACGGCCTCGGCGTCCATGCTCTCGCCGTCGTGGAATTTCACGCCGGGCCGCAGCTTGATCGTGACGGTCTTCCCGTCCGGCGTGGTCTCGTGCGAGAGCGCGAGCTGCGGCACGATGTTGAGCTTCTCGTCGATGTCGAAGAGCTTGTCGCACAGTGAGGCGAAGACGATGCGGCCCACATAGGTGCGGGCGAAGGTGGGATCGAGGACGTCCGGGTCCTCGGCGAGGCCGAAGCGCAGGTGCGTGCCCTGCTGGGCCGACGCCGCGCCCGCGAGAAGGCTCATCGCGGTGGCGGCGAGGATGGTGGTCAGGATCATAGGTCTCATGGGCCTCTCCCGTCGTTCTTTGAGGCGCTCGGCGGCGCCCCGGTGGACCGAACTCAGCAAATCGCGGGCCGGACCGCTAGGGTCTTTGAGCCGGATACGGATCACAGTTTGCGACGGATCCGGTCGCAACGCCGCAAAGGGCTTGTCGAGGCGCGGATCGGTCCGCGCCTCGTCTCAGAACGCGGCAAACAGCTTCTCTAGGCGCGGGTCGACCCGGCCCTCGTCGGGCAGGATGTCGCCGGCCGGCGGGAGCGTCGGCCAGAAGTGGCAGGCGGCCGGATGGTCGCCGCCCTCCAGCGGCGGCCGCTCGACCCGGCAGACGTCCTGCACGTAGGGGCAGCGGGTGTGCAGGTGGCAGCCGGGCGGCGGATTGAGCGGGCTCGGTACGTCTCCCTCCAGCGGCAGGCGGGCCCGCTTCGCCGTCGGGGACGCCACGGGAATCGCGGAGAGGAGCCCGCGGGTGTAAGGGTGGCGCGGGTCGCCGAAGACTGCGTCGGCCGCGCCGATCTCGACGATGCGGCCGAGATACATCACGGCCACCCGGTCGGCGATGTGCTTCACGACCGAGAGGTCGTGGCTGATGAAGATGTAGGCGAGCCCGAGCCGCTGCTGGAGCTCCTTCAGGAGGTTGAGGATCTGGGCCCGGATCGACACGTCCAGCGCCGAGACCGGCTCGTCGCAGACGATCACCTTGGGCTCGACCGCGAGCGCCCGGGCGATCACGATGCGCTGGCGCTGACCGCCGGAGAATTCGTGCGGGTAGCGGGCGGCCTGCGCCGGTGACAGGCCCACCTGGGTCAGGAGCTCCGCGACGCGCTCGGTCCGCCTCTTCGCCGGCACGATGTCGTGCAGCATCAGGGGCTCGGCCAGGATCTGCCCGACGTTCATGCGCGGGTTGAGCGACGAGTACGGGTCCTGGAAGATGAGCTGCACGTTGCGCCGGTGCGGCCGCAGCTCGCCCTCGGAGAGGTCCGTCACATCCGTGCCGCCGAGGAGCACCCGTCCGGCGGTCGGGTCGATGAGGCGCATGACGAGGCGGCCGACCGTGGACTTGCCGCAGCCGGATTCGCCGACGAGCGCCAGGGTCTCGCCCGGCTGGATCGCGAAGGACACCCCGTCGACCGCCTTCACGGTGGAGATCGGCGTCCCGAACAGGGAGCGCTTGGCCGCGAAGTGCTTGACGAGGTCGCAGACCTCCAGGGCGGGGGCGCCGGTCACGCCGCGAGCCTCGTCGGCCATGGCCTGTGCGCGGACGGCGGAGGTTCCGGTCATGCCACGAGCCTTTCGAGGGGCGCGCGCCAGCAGCGCGAGAGGTGGTCGCCGTGGATCGGAGCCAGCGGGGGCATCTCGGCGCAGCGCTCGATCCGGAACGGGCAGCGGCCCTGGAAGCGGCAGCCCTCGACCGGCGCCGTCATGTTGGGCACCGCGCCCTCGATGGCGGTGAGCCGCGGCCGGCGCCGGTCGAGCCGGGGCAGCGAGCCGAGCAGGCCCACCGTGTAGGGATGCTGCGGGAAGGCGAAGAGGTCCTCGACCTTCGCGCGCTCCACGATCTGGCCGGCATACATGACCACGACCTCGTCGCAGACCTCGGCGACCACGCCGAGATCGTGGGTGATGAGCACGATCGCGGTGCCGCTCTCTTCCTTGAGCTGCCGCATGAGCCCGAGGATCTGGGCCTGGATCGTCACGTCCAGCGCCGTGGTGGGCTCGTCGGCGATGAGGAGCTGCGGGTCGAGCGCCAGCGCCATGGCGATCATGACGCGCTGGCGCATGCCGCCCGAGAGCTTGTGGGGATAGTCGTGGAAGCGGGCTTCCGGGGTCGGGATGCGCACGCGGCGCAGCATCTCGACGGCACGCGACTCCGCCTCCTTCCGCGACACGTCGCGGTGGCGCACGATCGCCTCGGTGATCTGGTCGCCCACCGTGTAGGACGGGTTGAGCGAAGTCATGGGCTCCTGGAAGATCATCGCGAGCCGGTTGCCGCGCAGGTCGCGCAGCGACCGCTCCGGCTCTTTGAGGAGATCGCGGCCGTCGAAGCGCACGGAGCCCGACACGTCCGCCGCGCCCTTGGGCAGCAGACCCATGATCGCAAGCGAGGTCACGGACTTGCCGCAGCCCGATTCGCCCACGATCCCGAGGGTCTTCTGCCGGTCGACCGAGAAGCTGACTCCGTCGACCGCCCGGTTCACCCGCCCGTCCTGGCCGTGGAACGCGACGCGCAGGTCCTCGACGGCGAGCAGGGGCTCGGTCATCGCGCGCCCTCCGCGGGCCGGTCCATGCTCATCCCTTCGCCTCCGTCACGTCTGCGCCGTCGGATGGGACCATGCATTTATCGGGCCTCCTCCGCCATGGACTGGGCGATGCGGCGTTCGATCTCCTCGCGGTCGGTGATGCCGGCCGGGTTGGCGCGCGAGGGCATGAACCTGCGGTAATGGATGTAGCGGCCGCGGCTCACCTCCTCGAGGCGGGCGAGCTCGCCGATCGGATCGGCGTGGTCGTCGACCCGGAGGTCCAGGAGCGAGTATTCCTCCTCGTCGTGGATCAGGAGCGCGGCCGATTGCTTGCCGCGCTTGTCGCCGCCCGCCGCCTCGCCGGCCCGCAGCGCCGCGATGAGCCGGCGCGGGAACGGCAGCGACAGGTTCTCGGCATAGACCCGCGCGGTCTCCTCGATCACCTGAGGCCCGGCCAGCATGTTGCCCGCGACCGAGAAGGTGTCGCGGATGAGATGCCCGCACCAGGGCACGCAGCCCTCGCCCGTATAGGCCGCGAAGCGCCCGGCCGCGTCCATCGCGTGGACCTGGCGCTGGCTGCGGCCCTCGTCGGCCTCGGTGAGGCGGCGGATGGCCTCCGCGACCGGCACGCCCTCGCGCAGGAGCGCCAGCCCGCGCGGGCCGTAGAACGGGTTCACGAAGGATTGCGACGCGACCGCGCCGACGCCCGTCTCCACGTGGGGCACGCGGGCCCCGACCGCGAAGGCGCAGGTCGATACCGCGATGCCGACCTGCCCGGTGGCGGAGTCCTTGGCGACGATGGACCAGGTCATTCCGTTGCCCCTCTAGAACCCGACCGCCTGCCCGTCCTTGCGCGGATCCGAGCCCGCGACGTAGCCGCCCGGGATGCGCTGGATGAGCTGCGCGCCGCCGAATGCGAAGGCGGAATCCGGCGGTTCGACGCTGATCTTGTGGCCGAGGGCCGCCAGGGCCTCGCGGGTCGCCGGCTCCACGGATTCCTCGAGCGCCACCGCGAGGCCCGAGACCGCGCGCCAGCGCGGGGCGTCGGCCGCGGTCTGCGGGTCCTGGCCCCAGAGCTGGGTGCGCAGCGTCATCTGGAGATGCCCCTGCGCCTGCATGGGCCCGCCCATCACGCCGAAGCTCATCAGCGGCTCGGCGCCCTTCATGAGGAAGCCCGGGATGATGGTGTGGAAGGGGCGCTTGCGCGGGGCGACCTGGTTGGGGTGGCCCGGCGTCGTCACGAAGCCGAAGCCGCGGTTCTGGAGCGAGATGCAGGTGCCGGGGACCACGACGCCCGAGCCGAAGCCGGAATAGTTCGACTGGATGTAGGACACCATCATGCCGCTCTCGTCCGCGGCCGTGAGGTAGACGGTGCCGCCGTGCTGCGGCGCTCCGGATTCGAAGTCCTGCGCCCGGGTCGGATCGATGAGCTTGGCCCGGGAGGCGAGATAGGCGTCGTCGAGCAGGTGCTCGGCGGTGACGTTCGTCATCGCGGAGGAATCGCCCACATAGGCGTCCACGTCCCGGAAGGCGAGCTTCATGGCCTCGATCTCGAGGTGCAGCGCCTCGACGCTGTCGGGCCCGTGGTTGCCGAGATCCACATGCCGCAGCATGCCCAGCGCCATCAGGGCCGCGATCCCCTGCCCGTTCGGCGGGATCTCGTGCAGGGACACGTCGCCGAAGGACTTCGAGATCGTGCCGCACCAGTCGTTCCGGTGCTCGGCGAGATCGGACTCCGTCATCGCAGCATTGTGCTCGCGCGCGAAGGCCGCGATGCGCTCGGCCAGCTCGCCGCGGTAGAAGGCCTCGCCCTTGGTCTCGGCGATCAGCCGCAGGCTGCGCGCGATCGGCTTGTTGACGAAAAGCTCGCCTGCCTTCGGCGCCTTGCCGCCGGGCAGGAAGCCCTCCGCGAAGCCGGGATAGCCCCCCAGCAGATCCTGCGCCCGCCGCCACAGGGCCGCGATGGTGGGCGAGACGAGGTGTCCGCGCTCCGCGAGGTCGATGGCGGGCTCGAACAGGGTCGCGAAGGGCATCTTGCCGAAGCGGGTCGAGAGGTCGACCCAGGCGCTCACCGCGCCCGGCACCGTCACGCTCTCCCAGCCGCGCTCGGGCATCTTGCCGTCCCGGAAACGGTCCGGAGTCCACCCGGCCGGCGAGCGGCCGGAGGCGTTGAGGCCGTGCAGTTCCTTTCCATCCCACAGGATCGCGAAGGCGTCGCTGCCCAGCCCGTTGCCGGTGGGCTCCACGACCACGAGGGTGATCGCGGCCGCAAGGATCGCATCGACGGCGTTGCCGCCGCGGGCCAGCATCGACAGGCCGGCCTGCGCCGCCAGGGGCTGCGAGGTCGCGACCACGTTGCGGGCGAGGACGGGGGAGCGGCGGGAGGCATAGAGGGCGTCGTGGCGGAACTGCAAAGCTCGAACCTTTCGAAGAGGCGCGGCGGGCCGGGCGCGGCGATGTATGCACGGGCGCCCCACCTTTAGGCCCGATCCCCCGCCCCGCCAAGCGGGGCCGCGCCGCGCGCGCCGACCGGGCCGGTCACACCTCCGTCAGCGGGGCCCCCGCGTCCCTCTGCCTGAATTGTCCGGCTTCGCGCCTTCGCCTATCCCGGAGCCGGGGTGCGCGATTCCTGACGCAGCGCCCGGGACAACGAGGGCCGGTCGAACCGGCTGCGGAACCGAGGTCGAGGGGCCCATGCTCAAGCGCATCGCCGTGATCGGCACCGGCATTGCCGGCAATGCCGCCGCCTGGGCGCTCGCGACCGGCTCGCCCCACGACGTCACCGTCTACGAGCGCGAGGCGCGGCCCGGCGGCCATTGCGGCACCGTGGACGTGGATTACGACGGCGTCACGATCCCGGTCGACACCGGATTCATGGTCTACAACGACCTCAACTATCCGAACCTCGCCGCCCTCTTCGCCCATCTCGGCGTCGCGACCCGGCCGGCGAGCATGAGCTTCTCGGTCTCGGTCGAGGACGGCTCCTTCGAGTGGGCAGGCGATTCCGAGCGGCGCCTGTCCGCGTTCTTCGCCCAGAAGCGCAATCTCGTCTCGCTCCGGCATTTCCGCATGCTCGGCGACATCGTGCGCTTCAACCGGCGCGCGGTGGCCGACCTCGCCGCGGGGCGGCTCGGCGGCCTGTCGCTCGGGGACTACCTCGACCGGGAGGGCTACTCGCCGCGCTTTCGCGACGACTACCTCCTCGCCATGGGGGCGGCGATCTGGTCGACCTCGCCCGCGAAGATGCTGGGATTCCCGGCCGAGAGCTTCGTGGCTTTCTGCGAGAACCACCGCCTGATCCACTGGACGCGGCCGCAATGGCGCACCGTCGAGGGCGGCAGCCGCGCCTATGTCGAGACCCTCGTGGCGCCGCTGCGCCCGCGCACCCGGTTCGGCTGCCCGGCGGCCCTCGTCCGGCGTCTGCCCGGCGGCGTCGAGGTCGTGGACGCGCAAGGCCAGCGCGACCGCTTCGACGCGGTGCTGATCGCGACCCATTCCGACGAGGCGCTGGCGCTGCTCGAAGACCCCACGCCTCAGGAGCGCGCGGTCCTGGGCCGCATTCCTTACGCCCCGAACGAGATCTGTCTCCACCGCGACCCGGCCCTGATGCCGCGCCGCCGCGCGGCGTGGTCGTCGTGGAACCTCCTGAAGGAGCGCGACACCTCCGAGGCCGCGGCCATCACCTATTGGATGAACCGGCTCCAGGGCATCGACCCGGCCCGCCCGGTCTTCGTCAGCCTCAATCCCCACAAGCCGCCCCGCGCGGATCTGGTCTTCGGCCGCTTCACCTACCGCCACCCGCAATACGACCAGGCCGCGATCCGCGCTCAAGGTGCGCTGCCGGCGATCCAGGGCGTCGGCGGCACCTGGTTCTGCGGCGCCTGGACCCGATACGGCTTCCACGAGGACGGACTCGTCTCGGGCCTCGCGGCCGCCGAGGCGCTCGGCGCCGCGGTGCCGTGGCGCGTGGCCGAGCGCCGCTTCGCGCAGGCCGCATGAGCGGGATGGCGGAGCCGCCCCCGCCGGCGGCGTCGCCCGATCCGGCATGCAGCGGGGAGGTCGAACGGCTCCCGGCGGTGTCGCTCTATCGCGGCGAGGTGTTCCACGCGCGGCTTCGCCCGGTGCCGCACCGGTTCCGCTACCGCGTGTTCTCGATCCTGATCGACCTCGACCGGCTCGGCGAGGCGCACCGCGCCGCGCGCGTTTTCTCGGTCAACCAGCCGAACCTGCTCTCCTTCCACGAGCGCGATTACGGCCCGCGCGACGGCACGTCGTTGCGGGCCCATGTGCGGAACGTCCTGCGGGCGTGCGGGCACGGCTTCGCGGTGGGGCGGATCCTGCTCCTCGCCTATCCGCGCTGCCTCGGCTTCGTGTTCAATCCGCTTGCCGTCTACTTCGTCTTCGGCACCGACGGGACCCTGCGGGCGGTGCTCTACGAGGTCCGCAACACCTTCGGGGAGATGCACGCCTATCCCTGCCCGGTCGAGCCCGGTGCGCTCACGCCGGCCGGCCTGCGCCAGCGCGTGCGGAAGGCGTTCCACGTCTCGCCGTTCCTCGCCATGGAGGCGCGCTACGAGTTCCGCCTCGCGCCGCCGCCCGCGGACCGCCTGCGCCTCCACGTCCTCGAATCCGGCCCGGACGGACCGGTGCTCGCCGCGGGTTTCACAGCCCGTCGCTGGGACTTGACCTCGCGCACGGCGCTGGCAGCATTGGCCGCGATGCCCCTCATGACCTTCAAGGTCGTGGCGGCCATTCACTGGGAGGCGTTGCGGTTATGGTTCAAGAACGTGCCGATCGTGCCGAGACCCTCCAGGACTGCCGGGCCGGCGCGCGGGGCCGGCGCTGCGCCGCCCTGAGTCGCGGGGCCGCGGGAGTCCGCGCCCATGGATGACCTCGCCGCCGGCCACGCCGCGCCACTTCCCCTCACGCCCGCGAATGTCGAAGACGTCGCCCGAGGCCTGCCCTTCGCGGCGCGCAAGGCGCTGGCGCTGGCGGCCGGGCTCGCCTGGGGCTCGCTCACGATGACGCTGCCGGACGGGCGGGTGCTCCTCGTCCGCGGCCAGGCGCCGGGGCTTGCGGCCGCCATGCGCGTCCACGACTGGAGCTTCGCCGCCCGCCTCGCGAAGGCCGGCGATCTCGGCCTCGCCGAGGGCTACCTGCGCGGGGAATGGGACAGCCCGGATCTCACGGCCTTCATCGAGCTCTTCGCCCGCAACCGGCGCTTGAGCGAGACCCTCCTGCCCGACAGGCCCCTGGTGCGGCTCTGGCAGCTCTTCCGCCACCTCCTCAACCGCAACACCAAGGGCGGCGCGCGCCGCAACATCCACGCCCATTACGACCTCGGCAACCGCTTCTACGAGGCCTGGCTCGACCGGACGATGACCTATTCCTCCGCGCTCTTCGCGCCCGGCGACAACGACCTCGCGAGCGCGCAGACCCGCAAGTACCGGGCCCTCGCGGAGGCGCTCGAGCTCAAGCCCTCGCACCACGTGCTCGAAATCGGCTGCGGCTGGGGCGGCTTCGCGGCCTTTGCCGCGGAGGAGATCGGCTGCCGGGTCACGGGGCTCACGATCTCGAAGGAGCAGTACGCCTACGCGCAAGCCCGAATCGCGAAAGCCGGGCTCTCCGACCGGGTGGAGTTCAAGCTCCAGGACTACCGCGACGAGACCGGCACCTACGACCGCATCGCCTCGATCGAAATGTTCGAGGCCGTGGGCGAAGCCTATTGGCCGGCCTTTTTCCGCCAGATGCGCGACCGGCTGAAAGCCGGGGGCCGGGCGGGGCTCCAGGTCATCACGATCCGCGAGGAAAGCTTCGCGAACTACCGGCGCGAGATCGACTTCATCCGCCGCTACATCTTCCCCGGCGGCATGCTGCCGAGCCCGACGATCATGCGCGACCTCGGGGCGCGGTTCTCGGTGCCGCCGGCGGGCGAGCACGCCTTCGGCCCCGACTATGCCCGCACCCTCTCGATGTGGCGCGACCGCTTCCGCGCCGCCTGGCCGGCCCTCGTGCCGCTCGGCTTCGACGAGCGCTTCCGCCGCCTGTGGGAATACTACCTCGCCTATTGCGAGGCGGGCTTCCGCACCGGCAACATCGACGTGAGGCAGATGATCTTCGCCAAGGCGTGAGGGCCGTTCGACCGGGCGTCCCGGTTGGCCCGTCGGCGGGCGCGCCGGCGACTCAGTCCGGCTTCTTGCCGAACAGCCGCTGCAGCACGCGGCCCACCGGTCCGGTGAGGCGCAGGGGCGCGTCCGTGACCGCGAAGCAGATGCAGTCCTCGTCGAGGTCCGCGACCGGGCGGTGGTCGACCTCCTGGTCGGCGATCGAGACGTCGCCGCGGCGGAAATGGCCCCCGACCTCGGTGAACCCGCCCTTCAGCACGAGGGTGTATTCCGAACCCTCGTGGGTGTGGTTCGGCATCTTGCGGCCGGGCTTGATCCAGTAGAGCACGGCCTCGCCCCGCGCAGTCTTCTCGACCTTGTATTCCTTGACCCCGGGCAGGATGGTGCGCCAGCGGATCCCGTCCAGGCCGCAGCCGAGATAACGCGCGATCGGATCAGGCAGCACGGCGTCGCCCGCGGGCGCCCGGCCCGACTCCGGCGGCGCGGCCGCGAAGATCGCCCGCAGCATTGCCTCCCGGTCGGACACCGGCACCGGGTCCACGGCCTCGAGCGCGGAGCCGTTCAGGGCTTCGAGCCCGCGCACGAAGGCGCGGCTCCTCGGGGTGAGAGCGAGATGTCCTGCAACCAGTACATGCAGTGGCGCGCTCAAGGAACCAGCGGCATAGCCGGCCAGGAGGGCGTCCAAGGCCCGATCGGGAGGCTGACCGGCAGCAGGTGTCGTCACAGACGTATCGTCCTCGAAGGCGGGGGCTCGGGCGCATACCTGCCGCTTCGCAGGTATACGCCCCGAGACTGGCCCCGGATCAATCAAAGTTTAGCTTTGATTCGGCAACCGGGCGCCAGGCCGCAGGTGCAACCAGCGCACGATCCGCAGGCGCCGGGCTCGCCGTGCCCCGGCGGCCGCGCCGCGCTCAAGCCGCTTGCCATCGCAAAGGCCGGTCCCTAGGGTCCGGCGCCTCCGGAGCAATGCCAGGCTAGGCCCGATGACCGCGACCGCCCTCCTCTTCCGCGACGACGCCTATGCGACCGAATGCGAGGCTCTCGTGCTCGACGTGACCCCGGAGGGCGGCCTCGTCCTCGACCGGACGGTGTTCTACGCGCAAGGGGGCGGGCAGCCGGGCGACGTCGGCACCGTGACGGCCGCGGACGGAACCGAGGTGCCGGTCGCGAACACCGTCTACGGCCCGGACCGCACGACCGTGCTGCATCAGGTGGGCGCGGAAGGCGCCCGCTTCACCGCAGGCGACCGGGTCCGGCTGAAGCTCGACTGGAGCCGCCGCCTGCCCCGGATGCGCATCCACACCGCGCTGCATCTTCTGAGCGTCGTCCTGCCCTACCCCGTCACCGGCGGGGCCATCGGCGAGGGCGACGGGCGGCTCGACTTCGACATCCCCGAGGGCGGCCTCGACAAGGCCGAGATCGGTTCGAAGCTGAACGAGCTCGTGGCCCGCGACGCGCCCGTGACCGAGCGCTGGATCACCGACGAGGAGCTCGACGCCAATCCCGGCCTCGTGAAGACCATGTCGGTGAAGCCGCCGCGCGGCTCCGGCCGCGTGCGCCTCGTCGCCATCGAGGGCATCGACCTTCAGCCCTGCGGCGGCACGCACGTGCGCCGCACGGGCGAGATCGGCACCGTCCTCGTCACCGACATCGAGAAGAAGGGCAAGCAGAACCGCCGGGTGCGGATCGCGCTCGCCTGAGCGAGGGCGGCGGCGCCGACGGGAAGCTGTGCTCGCCCGAGCGCCGGCCGCGCGCAACCCGACAGGGGCGATGCCCGTCCGAGGGCCGGCCGCGCGCAACCCGACAGGGGCGATGCCCGTCCGAGGGCCGGCCCCAGGAACGCGACAGGGGCTGTGCTCGCATGAGCGCAGCCCGCCCGAACTCCGGCAGGAAGTCACGCTCGCTGGAGCGACCCGAAACCCGACAGGAAGCCGCGGGCGCCCCTGCCCCGGCGCGGAGGACACCATGACCCGAGGCCCCTTCGTCACGCCCGAATGGCTCCACGAGCGCCTCGACGCGCCCGACATCGTGGTGGTCGACGGCTCCTGGTACCTGCCTGCCCTGAAGCGCGATCCGGGTGCCGAGTACCGCGCGGCGCACATCCCGGGCGCGGTGCGCTTCGACATCGACGCCGTCAAGGACGCCGCGTCGCCCCTGCCCCACATGCTGCCCTCGGCGGAGGACTTCGCGGCCGCGGTCGGGGCGATGGGCATCGGCGACGGCATGAAGATCGTGGTCTACGACGGCCTCGGCCTCGCCTCGGCGCCGCGGGTGTGGTGGACCTTCCGGGTGTTCGGCGCCCGCGACGTCGCGATCCTCGAGGGCGGTTTCCCGGCCTGGCGGCAGGCGGGCTTCCCGGTCGAGGAGGGCGAGCCGCGGCCCCGCGCACGGCGCACCTTCACGACCCGCTTCGACCGCGGCGCTGTCGCGGACCTCGCGGACGTGCGGCGCGCGCTCGAAGCCGGCTCCGCCCAGGTGCTCGACGCAAGGCCCGGCGACCGCTTCCGCGGCGAGGTGCCCGAGATCCGGCCGGGCGTGCGCTCCGGCCACATGCCGGGCAGCCTCAACCTGCCCTCGTCGGAGCTGATCGAGCGCGGGCGGCTGAAGGATCCGGAAGCGCTGCGCGCCGCCTTCGACCGCGCCGGCGTGGACCTGTCGCGCCCGGTGATCACGAGCTGCGGCTCCGGCGTCACCGCCGCGATCCTCGCGCTCGCGATGGAGACCCTGGGCCGGCCCCCGAAGGCGCTCTACGACGGGTCCTGGACCGAATGGGGCTCGCGGGAGGATACGCCCGTCGTCACCGGGCCGGCCTGAGCCGCGCCAGCGAAAAGGCCCGGCGGAGCGCCGGGCCTGCGGGGTCGGGTCGGGCGAGGGGCCGCCTCAGTTCAGCGGGTGGCCGCGCTTCTGCATCTCGGCCTTGGCGCGCACGAGGACGTATTCCTCGACTTCGCGGGCCCAGGTCGCCATCTCCTTCATGATGTCGTCGAAGACCTGGGGCTGCTTCTCCACGTACTTGCGGCCGGCCGGGGACTTGAAGAAGGCGGCGACGTCGCGCAGCTCGGCTTCCGTCATGTGGGTCGCGAAGGCCCGCGCCGTCGCGGTGACCATGCGCCGCTTCTGAAGCTCCATCTCGGGCTTCAGCATCTCGACGACGTCCTCGAGGTCCTTCTTGATCTCGGGGCGCGCGACCTGCATCTGGCGCAGCTCGTCGAGCAGGGGCGTGATCACGCTGTCGAAGGAGCGCGGGATGCCGGAGCCCAGCGCGACCTCCGTGGCGAGCGCCATGTGGCTCGCGCTCGGCTGCGCCGGGGCAGTCTGGGCCAGCGCCGCACCGGCGAAGAGGGCGAGGGCGAGCGACGGGGCGGCGAGACGGCAGAGGAGACGGGTCATCCGGATAGGCTCCAAGTGATCGGGGGCTTATGCGCCGCGACCTGCGCCTTCGACAAGGTCACCTTCCGTCGCAAGGCTGCGGGCGGCCTCAGGTCGACACGGTCCCGAGCTCGACGAGCCCGGTCTCGGTGGCCAGCACCGCGCCGGTGGCGAGGCCGAGGAAGAGGCCGTGCTCGACGACCCCCGGGATGGCCGCGAGCGCGGCGGCCAGCGCCTCCGGATCCGGGATCCGGCCGAGGGGCGCATCGACGATGAAGTGGCCGCCGTCGGTCAGGAAAGCCTCGCCGCCGGAAGTCTTTCGCAGCCGAAGCTCGCCCGGAAGATGAAGGCGCTCCAGCGTCCGGACGACCGTCCGCCGCGTGGATTCGAGGCCGAAGGGCACCACCTCGATCGAGAGCGGAAAGCGGCCGAGCGTCGCGACCCGCTTCGAGCCGTCGGCGATCACGATCATGCGCCGGCTCGCCGCCGCGACGATCTTCTCCCGCAGGAGCGCGCCGCCCGCGCCCTTGATGAGGCGCAAGGCGTCGTCGAGTTCGTCCGCCCCGTCGACGGTGAGGTCGAGTTCCGGCGTCTCGTCGAGCGTCGTGAGGGGGATCCCCTCGCGCTCGGCCTGGGCCCGGGTCTCCTCCGAGGTCGGGACGCCGACCACCTTCAGGCCGCCGCGCACCCGCTCGGCGAGGCAGGAGACGAAATGCCTCGCGGTCGAGCCCGTGCCGAGCCCGACGCGCATGCCGTCGGAGACGAGCGCCGCGGCCCGCGCGGCGGCGGCGCGCTTCAACTGGTCTTGGTCCATCGACGAACTCCCGGGCACACCTGCCGGCGCCGCAGGGTCTTGGGCCGTGCGGCCGCGTCCCGTCAACCCTCCGCCCGCGTCGAGCCTTACGGCCGCTGGGGCGAGGCGCCCCCGCGCACCGTCGGCGTCTGCGCCGGTGCCGGCCCGGCCGTGGCGGGGGGCGGGCTGCCCGGGCTCGTCTGCGGCGTGCAGACGACGCGTTCGTCGAACACGTAGCAAACGCTCATCTCGCCGGTGCGGTAGTTGACCCGGAAGACGCCGCCCTCGCGCTCGTGGCGGGAGGCCACGAGGCCGTACTCGCCCGGCGGCTGCGCGCCGGCGCCCTCGCCCGACCCGAAGCAGAGCGTCGCCCCGACCGTGCCCTCCTGGAGCCCGTACTGGCAGGAGCTCACCTCGCCGGTGACCCGATCGATCCGGTAGATGCGGTTCAGGTCCGTCTGGGGCGCGGGCACGAAATCGTAGGGCGCGGCCGCGGCCGCGGAGGCCGCCAGCGCGACCCCGAGACCCAGGCAGGGAAATTTAAACGTCCGCATGGCCAAATGAGCTTAAGGTTCGAATCAGGGACGGAACCATACCACCGACACCCCGCTTGAATCCTCACCCGCCCCGAGGTCGCGACACTCGATGTCCCCCTTCCCCGCCCCGACCGTCGTGTTCGATCTCGACGGGACCCTGGCCGACACGGCCGCCGACCTCATCGCCACCCTGAACGTCGTCCTCGCGCGGGAGGGTCTCGCGCCGCTCCCCGAGGCGAGGGCGCGCCCGCTCGCGGGCGCCGGCGCCAAGGCCCTGATCGAGTGCGGCTTCGCGGCATCCGGCCGCGACCTGACGCCCGACCGCCTGGAGGAGCTCTACCGCTTCTTCCTCGCCTGGTACGCGGACCACATCTGCATCGAGACGCGGCTCTATCCCGGCGTGAAGCGGGCGCTCCTGCGGCTCGACGAGGCGGGTTTCCGGCTCGCGGTCTGCACCAACAAGTTCGAGGACCACGCGGTCGCGGTGCTGCGCCAGCTCCGGGTCGCCCACCGCTTCGCGGCGATCTGCGGCCGCGACACCTTCCGCTACATCAAGCCCGACCCGCGCCATGTGACGCTGACGGTCGAGCGCGCGGGCGGGCGGCCCGAGACCGCCGTGATGGTGGGCGATTCCCGCACCGACATCGTGGCCGCGCAGGCGGCCGGCATCCCGGTGATCGCGGTGTCCTTCGGCTACACGGACGTGCCCGTGATGGAGCTCGGCCCCGACCGGGTGATCGGGCATTTCGACGAACTCGCCGACGCGGTCGAATCGTTCCTGCGTCGCGCACAGGCGGCCTGAAAATCGCGCGGCACGGCCGCGGCGCCGCGCCTAGCGTCCGTCAGGCTGCTTCAGGATCGCATCCGGACGCAGTCGCGGAGCCGGCAGCCCTTCCCGATTTCATCACGAGCAGACCGATTCTAATGGGCCGTGTGGGCGCCGTGCCCCGCGCCGGCGCCGAGGCCGCGCACCTCGAAGGTGACGGGCACCCGCCCGGCCTTGTCGAACAGCAGCGCGCCGGCGAAGCGCTCGCCCTGCTTGAGCGGGCGCTTGAGGTCGACCAGCATCAGGTGATGGCCGCCGGGGCGGAAGGTGATCCGGCCGCCGGGCGCCGCCGCGACCGCGTCCACGGGCTGCATGCGCGCGACGCCGCCGCTCTCGACCGTCTCGTGGATCTCGACCCGCCCCGCCACCTCGGCTTCGGCCCCGACCAGACGGTCCGGCGCGGAGCCGGCGTTCTCCGCCACGAGGTAGCCGGCCCCGACCTTGGCGCCGCCGGGCGTGGCGCGCGACCAGGCCTCGCGGACCACGATGGATCCGGACTGGGCCTGAAGGGAACCGGGCAGAGCGAAGAGGCCGAGCGAGAGGAGCGCGGCGAAGGCGGAACGGCGCATGGGACTGGCCCTTCAGGCGGGACGGCCGATCGCTCACGCAGAATTGAAGCTTGGCCGAGGGGGTCGATGGTGGGCGCGACAGGGATTGAACCTGTGACCCTTCGCGTGTGAAGCGAATGCTCTCCCGCTGAGCTACGCGCCCTGACCTCGGGCCTTCTAGTGCCCTGAACCGCCGGGCGTCAAGCCATTCCGGCAGTCCTTCGCGCCCGGGACGGCCACGCTGCCACAATCGCCCGCGCGACGACGGATGCATAATGGCTAAACCATGTCGGCGGGGCCTTGTTGCCAGCGTGGCCTTCGCGCCCCACCTTCTGGATCCGAAACGTGGCTGTAGCGTTGAGTCACCACCGAAGCAGCACATATCGGGACAAAGCGAGGCAAAATCATGGGACGCACCAGCGCTGCCGTCTTCGGTCTTGTCGGCGCCGTCGCGCTCACGACGCCGGCCGCGGCCTTCTTCGAGATCGATCCGCTCACCCGCCAGCCGCTCTATACGCCCCGCGCGGCGGTGCAGCCTTATGGCGGCCCGCAGGACGCCTACCGCCCGCAGGCGACCGCCGTGCCGCGGCAGGTGGTGGCCTACGGCGGACGCCATGCGCCCGGCACGATCGTGGTCTCCACGAGCGAGCGCCGGCTCTACTACGTGCTCGGCAACGGCGAGGCGATCCAGTACGGCATCGGCGTCGGCCGCCCGGGCTTCGAGTGGGCCGGCACCAAGACCGTGACGATGAAGCGGGAGTGGCCGGACTGGCGTCCGCCGGCGCAGATGCTGCGCCGGCGCCCCGACCTGCCGCGCTACATGGCGGGCGGGCCGGACAATCCCCTCGGCGCCCGCGCGATGTATCTCGGCGGCTCGCTCTACCGCATCCACGGCTCGAACGAGCCGGAGACGATCGGCCAGGCGGTGTCCTCGGGCTGCATCCGCATGACCAACGACGACGTGGTCGACCTCTACGAGCGCGTGAAGGTCGGGACCCGGGTGGTCGTGGTCCGGTAGGCGGCACGAGTCCTGAGGATCGGGAAAGGCCGGCGCTGCGCCGGCCTTTTCGTTTCCGGGATATGCGCTCAGGACCGGCGGGCGGGCTCGCGCGACAGGCCCTTGGCGTCGAGGTCGGCGAGGTAGTTGGCCCATTTCTCCCGCTGGCGCGCGCCGAGGTCGTGGAGGTAGTCCCAGCCGTAGATGCCGGTGTCGTGCATGTCGTCGAAGCGCAGCTTGACGGCGTAGTTGCCGACCGGCTCGACCCCGATGATCTCGACGTTGCGCTTGCCCGGCACGGTCTTGCGCTCCGAGGGGCTGTGGCCCTGGACCTCGGCCGAGGGGCTCGTGACGCGCAGGTACTCGGCCGGGAGGTCGAAGGCGGTGCCGTCGTCGAAGGCGACGGTGAGCGTGCGGCGGTCCTTGGCGAGGCGCAGTTCGGTCGGCCAGCGCTTGGGCTCCATGGAAAAACCTCTCTTTGCGGGCATCAGCCCTTCGATGCGGCCTCGAAGCGGACGATTCGGGCTCGTCTTTCGGGCAATCGCCCTTGAATATGGCCTCCCGACACCGAATCTTGAGCGTCGGGCCGCCGGGATTTGACGGCGGGTGCTCAAGCATTAAGCTTCGCCCGGCACAACACCAAGAACGACAGCAAGGGACCGCCTCCCAATGTGGGGACCGCAGACGCCTCCGCTCCTCGCCGACGCCGCTCGTCCGCTCGTGGACCCGTTCGGGCGCGCGATCTCTTACCTGCGCGTCTCGGTGACGGACCGCTGCGACTTCCGCTGCGTCTACTGCATGTCGGAGGACATGACCTTCCTGCCCAAGCGCGACCTCCTCACCCTGGAGGAGCTCGACCGGGTCTGCTCCGTCTTCGTCGACCGGGGCGTGAGGAAGCTGCGCATCACCGGCGGCGAGCCGCTGGTCCGGCGGGACATCATGACCCTGTTCCGGTCGCTCTCCCGCCACCTCGCCTCCGGGGCGCTCGAGGAGCTCACCGTCACGACGAACGGCTCGCAGCTCGCGCGCTACGCGGCCGAGCTCGCCGATTGCGGCGTGCGCCGCGTCAACGTCTCGATGGACACCCTCGACCCCGAGAAGTTCCGCCGCATCACCCGCTGGGGCGACCTCGACCGGGTGCTGGCCGGCATCGACGCCGCGCAAGCGGCAGGCCTCAAGGTTAAGATCAACGCGGTGGCGCTCAAGGGCGTCAACGAGGACGAGATCGAGCCCATGCTCGAATGGGCGCACGGGCGCGGCATGGACCTCACCCTGATCGAGGTCATGCCGCTCGGCGAGATCGAGACCCACCGGGCCGACCAGTTCCTGCCCCTCTCCATGGTGCGGGCGCGGCTCCTCGACCGCTACACGCTCGACGACCTTGCGGAGCGCACCGGCGGCCCGGCGCGCTACGTGCGCGTGAAGGAGACCGGCGGCAAGCTCGGCTTCATCACGCCGATGACCCATAATTTCTGCGAGAGCTGCAACCGCGTGCGCCTCACCTGCACGGGCCGGCTCTACATGTGCCTCGGTCAGGAGGACGCCGCGGACCTGCGGGCGCCCTTGCGCGCCTCGGAAGGCAACGGGCGCCTCGTCCAGGCGATCGAGGATGCGATCGGCCGCAAGCCGAAGGGCCATGACTTCGTGATCGACCGCCGCCGCAACCAGCCCGCCGTCGGGCGCCACATGAGCGTCACGGGCGGCTGAGCCCCGTCCGGCCGGCGCCGCGAGCGGCCGAAGCCCCCCTTCGAGCCGGCGCAAGCCCCAGCTTGGCGTGACGGGCGCCGCAGGATCGGCTAGGCACGGCCCATGAGTGCGACTTACGACGTGATCGTCGCCGGCGTCGGCGGCATGGGATCGGCCGCGTGCTGGCAGCTTGCCCGCCGGGGCGTGCGCGTGCTCGGGCTCGAGCGCTTCGACATCCCCCACGACAGGGGCTCCTCGCACGGGCTCAACCGGATCATCCGCCTCGCCTATTACGAGCACCCTTCTTATGTGCCGCTGCTGCGCCGCGCCTTCGCGCTCTGGCGCGAGACCGAGGCCGCGTACGGCGAGCGGCTGCTCTTCGTCACCGGCGGCGTCGACGCAGGCCCCGAGAACGGGCGCATCGTCTCGGGCTCGCTCGCCTCCTGCGCCGAGCACGGCCTGCCCCACGAGACACTCAGCGCCCGCGATCTCGCCGCCCGCTTCCCGGGCTGGCGCCTGCCCGACGGCATGGTCGGCGTGGTCCAGCCCGATGCCGGCTTCGTGGCCTCCGAGCGCGCCATCGTGGCCCATGCCGGGATGGCGCTCGACGCCGGCGCCGACATCCGCGCCCGCGAGGCGATCCTGAGCTGGGAGATCACCGGGGCCGGCACGGTCGCGGTGACCACCACGCGGGGCCGCTACGAGGCGGGCCGGCTCGTCCTCTCCACGGGCGCCTGGATCGCCGACCATGTTCCGGATCTGAAAGGCAAGGCCGTGCCCGAGCGCCAGGCGCTCGGCTGGTTCCGTCCCCTCGCTCCCGAGCATTTTCGCCTCGGACGCTTCCCCGTCGGGGTCGTCGAGGCCGGCGAGCGTCCGGTCTACGTCTTCCCGGAATGGGGCGTGCCGGGCTTCAAGATCGGGGTCTACCACCATCTCGGCGAGACGGGCCACGCGGACGCGCTCTCGCGCGAGCCCGACGCGGCCGACGAGGCGGTGCTGCGCGAGGCCATGCGCGCCTTCTTCCCAGAGGCGAACGGGCCCGCGTTGAGCCTGAAGTGCTGCCTGTTCACCAACACGCCGGACGAGCATTTCGTGATCGACACCCTCCCGGGCGCGCCCCAGGTGATCGTGGCCTCGCCCTGCTCCGGGCACGGCTTCAAGTTCTCGAGCGTGGTCGGCGAGATCCTGGCCGACATGGCGACCGAGCGCGCGCCCGCCCTCGACCTGTCCCTGTTCCGCCTCGACCGGCTGAAGGGCCGCGCCCGCCGGGCGAGCGCCGGCGCCCCGCGGCGCTGAGGAGCGGGACGCCGGACAGGCCGCGCCCGAGCCGAGCGCCCGGCGCAACCGCCCCATGCAATCGGGGGGTGCGGACGGGTCGCTCCCTCGACCCGGGGGACAGGGTCCCCTAAGACGAGACCGCCCTCCCGGAGACCCGTCTTGCCTTCCACCGCCGCGAAGACCAGCGGGATCGCTCCGCTCGGGGAGCCCTCGGCGGGCCCCGACCGCAGGATGTCGCCTGCCGAGTCGACCGCGAGCGCCAACCGCCGCGGCATCGCGGCGATGCTCGCCTCCATGACGCTGTTCACGGGCAACGATACCATCCTGAAGATCGCGACCGCCCAGCTCCCCACGGGTCAGATCATGGCGGTGCGCGGCGCCTTCGCGATGGCGATCGTGCTCGGCCTGATCCTCGTCCGCGGCGAGATCCGCCAGCTCGCCCATATCGGAACCCCGCGCGTGTTCGGACGCGCCGTCCTCGAAGCCTTCGTGGCCTGCCTCTTCATCCTGTCGCTCGCCGCGCTCCCGATCGCCAACATCACGGCGATCTTGCAGGCGACGCCGCTGATCATGACCCTGATCGCGGTGCTCTTCGGCCTCGAGCGGGTCGGCTGGCGCCGCTGGGCCGCGATCGCGGTGGGCTTCGCGGGCGTGCTCCTCATCGTGCGCCCGAGCGTGGAGGGCTTCAACGCCTATGCGGCGCTCGGGCTGCTCTGCGCCTTTCTGGTCGCGGTCCGGGATCTCGTGACCCGCAGCATCGGGGCCCACGTCGCCACGACGGTCGTGACGTTCTCGACCACCGCGACCGTGACGCTCCTCGGCCTCGGCCTGTCCTTCGCGGAGGACTGGCAGCCGCTGGCCTGGCGCGAGCTCGCGCTCCTCGGCGCCGCCGCGGTGCTGGTCAGCCTGGGCAACATGGCGATCGTGCGCGCCTTCCGGACCGGGGAGATGTCGGCGGTCTCGCCCTTCCGCTACTCCATCGTGCTGACCTCGCTCGTCGCCGGTTTCGCGGTGTTCGGGGAATGGCCCGACCTCGTCGCGGGGTTCGGGATCGCGCTCATCGTGCTGAGCGGGGTCTACACCATCCATCGGGAGCAGGCCCGCGCCCGGGCCGCCGGGACGCGCGCATGACCGGGTCTGCCGTCGGGAACCGGCCCGTGTCGCCCTGGCTGCTGGCCGTGCTGGTCGCGATCTCGACGCTGCAGCCCTTTGCGATCAACGTGCTCGCGCCCGCGACCCCCGGGCTGACCCGCTCGCTCGGGACCGACTACGCGACGGTGCAGCTCACTCTGACGCTCTACCTCGTGACCGTCGCGGTCACGCAGCTTCTCGTCGGGCCGGTCTCGGACCGGATCGGCCGGCGGCCCTGCATCCTGGCCGGCATCGCCCTGTTCGCGCTCGGCTCCGCGATGGGCGCGGCCGCGACCGAGATCGGCCTGCTCCTGACCGCCCGCATCGTGCAGGCGATCGGCGGCGGCACCTGCTTCGCGCTCGCCCGTGCGGTGGTGCGGGATTCGGCGGGCAAGGACCAGGCCGCCAGCCTCATCGGCTACATCGCGACCGCCATGGTGGTGGCCCCCATGGTGGCGCCGCTCGTGGGCGGCTTCCTCGACGCCCGCTTCGGCTGGCGCTCGATCTTCATCGCCATGCTGGCCCTGTCGGGCGCCGTCGCGGTCGCGGCGGTGCCGCTCCTCAAGGAGACCGCGCCGCGGACCGGCGACGCGTCGCTGCGCGCGATCGTCTCGTCCTATCCGGCCCTGCTCCGGCACCGCGCCTTCCTGGGCTACGCCCTGATGCTGTCCTTCGTGACGGCCGCCTTCTTCGCCTTCGTGGCCGGCGCCCCCTACATCGTGGTGAGCCACATGGGCCACACGCCGGACGTCTACGGGGCCTATTTCGTGCTCAATGCCGGCGGCTACATGATCGGAAATTTCCTGACAGGCCGGCTGGGGCAGCGGCTCGGCAGCGACCGGCTCATCCGGGTCGGGTTCGCGGTCTCGATCGCCGCGGTGACGCTCGAAGCCGCGGTCGCGGCGCTGCTGCCCTGGACGCCCCTCACCCTCTTCCTGCCCCTCACCCTCAACGGCATCGGCAACGGCCTCATCATCCCGAGCGCCACGGCCGGTGCGCTCTCGGTGCGGCCGGAGCTCGCCGGGACGGCGGCGGGTCTCTCCGGCGCCGCGCAGCTCGGCTTCGGGGCGCTGAGCGCGGTGGTGGCGGGCCATCTCGTGACGCTGTGGCCGCAATCCCTCGTGGTCGCCATGCTGGCCTACACGCTCCTGGGATGGCTCTGCCTGATCCTGCTCGTGCGGCGGCGCTGACCACCCCGGTCCAATACGGCCCAAACCGGACCGCCCGGACCGCTCGGCCCATCCACAGACCTGACCCAGCGGCAGGTGCGGCTCGACAATACGCCGCGCTTGTCGCGGCTTGGCCGATCCGCTAGGACGCGCGCAAAGCCATATTCGCCAAGAACATGCCGGCCATGCGCCCGAGGCGCGGGCGGGCCCTCAGCCATGAAGGTGGGGACGCGTGCAGGGACTTCTCGGGATCAGCCGGCTCATCGACGGGCTCAACGAGCGCATCGGAAAAATCACCGCCTGGGCGATCGTCGTCGCGGTGCTCGTCTCGGCCGTCAACGCCATCATCCGCAAGGTCTTCGGCACCTCGTCGAACGCCTGGCTCGAGCTGCAATGGTACCTGTTCGGCGCCGTCTTCATGCTCTGCGCGCCCTGGACCCTGAAGGCCAACGAGCACATCCGCATCGACATCGTCTCCAACCGCCTGTCGAAGCGCGGCCGCGACTGGATCGACATCTTCGGGCACCTGTTCTTCCTCCTGCCCTTCGTGGCGGTGATGATCTACCTGTCGTGGCCGTTCTTCATGCGCTCCTACCAGTCCGGCGAGGTCTCGACCAATGCGGGCGGCCTGATCATCTGGCCCGCCAAAGGCCTGATCCTGCTCGGCTTCCTCTTCCTGTTCCTCCAGTGGCTGAGCGAGCTCATCAAGCGCGTCGCGATCATGCGCGGCGAGCTCGAGGACGAGCATGCCGGCGGCGGGCACGGCGCCTCCGCGGAGGCCGAGGCCGAGCGCCTGCTCCAGGAACTCGCGGCTACCAACCAGGACCTGGTCGTGCCCGGCCAGGGACCGGCCCCCACACTCAAGCCGGCGGGCGAGCTGCCCGGCGACGGCGTGCGCTGACGGCGCCCCCGCCCCTCCCCGCCCCACTTCCCGGAGTTCCCCTCTCATGGCTCAGTTGATCGCCCAGAACCTGGCGCCGATCATGTTCGCGGCGCTGGTGGTCTTCCTGCTCCTCGGATACCCGGTCGCCTTCGCGCTCGCCGCCAACGGCCTGCTCTTCTTCATCATCGCGGTCGAGCTCGCTCCTTACGCCCCCGACGTGATCCGGCTCGATTGGCCGCTGCTCCAGGCGCTGCCCGAGCGCATCTACCAGACCATGTCGAACGAGGTGCTGCTCGCCATCCCGTTCTTCACCTTCATGGGCCTGATCCTGGAACGCTCCGGCATGGCCGAGGACCTGCTCGACACCATCGGCCAGCTCTTCGGGACGCTGCGCGGCGGCCTCGCCTACGCGGTGATCTTCGTGGGCGCGCTGCTCGCCGCCACCACGGGCGTGGTCGCGGCCTCGGTGATCTCCATGGGCCTGATCTCGCTGCCCATCATGCTGCGCTACGGCTACGACCGGCGCCTGGCCTCGGGCGTGATCGCGGCCTCGGGCACCCTCGCGCAGATCATCCCGCCTTCGCTCGTCCTCATCGTCATGGCCGACCAGCTCGGCCGCTCGGTCGGCGACATGTACGAGGGCGCCTTCCTGCCGGGCCTCGTCCTGTCGGCGCTCTATGCGAGCTACGTGTTCCTCGTCTCGATGATCTATCCCAACGCCGCGCCGGGCCTGCCCAAGGACGCGATCGGCTTCCGCGAGCCCAACGGCACGCGCGGCGTCTGGCAGCTCGGCGTGCTGGTGCTGTTCTCAGGGATCGTCGGCTATTACGTGATGCGCCAGACCGGCACCCGCGCGGGCGCGGACTTCGTCATCCTGACGATCTGCATCGCGACCGTGGTGGCGCTGATCTGCGCCCTCATGAACCGGCTTTTCGGCGCCAGGCGCCTTCTGGCGCTGGTCGTCGTCACGGCGGCCCTCATCGGCGTCTACCTCTACCTGCTCCAGGCCGGCTACACCAACACCGGCCTGTTCATGGAGATGGTGGCGGCCGGCGCGCTCTACGCCCTCTTCGTCGGCGTGGTCGAGCGCTTCACGGGCCTGCGGCTCATGTCGCGCATGGCCGAGCAGGTCACCTTCGTGATGGTGCCGCCGCTCCTGCTGATCTTCCTTGTGCTCGGCACGATCTTCATCGGGCTCGCCACCCCGACGGAAGGCGGCGCCATGGGTGCGCTGGGCTCCCTCATCCTGGCCGCGATCAAGCGCCGTCTCGACCGCAACCCGGCGCGCTTCAACTTCGCGATCGTCCGGCAGGCCACGGAGGCGACCGCGAAGCTCTCGGCCTTCGTGCTCTTCATCCTGCTCGGCGCCCGCGTGTTCTCGCTGACCTTCTACGGCGTCAACGGCCACATCTGGGTCGAGCATCTCCTGACCTCGCTGCCGGGCGGCCAGGTGGGCTTCCTGATCGTCGTCAACGTGATGATCTTCCTGCTCGCCTTCTTCCTCGACTTCTTCGAGCTCGCCTTCATCGTGATCCCGCTGCTCGGGCCGGCGGCCGAGAAGCTCGGCATCGACCTGATCTGGTTCGGCGTGATCCTGGGCGTGAACATGCAGACCTCGTTCATGCACCCGCCCTTCGGCTTCGCGCTGTTCTACCTGCGCTCGGTCGCCGCCAAGGAGCCCTACATCGACCGCCTCACGGGCCGGCGCATGGAGCCCGTGACCACGGGCCAGATCTACTGGGGCGCCGTGCCCTTCGTGGTGATCCAGTGCATCATGGTCGCGCTCGTGATCCTGTTTCCCCAGATGGTCATGCACTACAAGAGCTCGGCGACGACCATCGACCCCGCGGCCGTGCAGCAGAAGCTCGACAACCTCCTGATCCCGGGTTTCGACGCGCCCGGCGGCGGCGGCGGGCTCCCGGGCCTGCCCGGCTTCGATCCGCCGGGCGGCGGCCCGCCCAACCTGCCCGGGCTCGAGCCCCCGGGCGGCGGAGCGCCTCCCGCGCTGCCGGGGCTCGAGCCTCCGCCGCGGATCCAGTAGGCGCGAGGTCCCCGCGCTGCCGGGACTCGGGCCTTACGCGAATTCAGCCGGTGCGATCAGGAACGGCGGGCCCGAGGGCCCGCCGTTCCTCTTTCAACCTTCCCTCGAAGCCGGGCGGACGGGACACGGATGAGATGTCGAAAGGGCGGGCCTTCCGTCCGGCAAGAAAATTTGGCAGTAAAGAGCCGGATTGAACTTCCCTTTCACATTTGGCGCGGAGGATTTTCCGGGAATGGCGCGATCGATGACCGGGCACGCGTGAGTAACGAGCGAGGAACGACCTTCCCATACGGCATCGGCCGGGCGCTTCTGCTCGCCCTGTCGGTCCTCGCCCCGTCGCTCGCGTCGCCCTTCCCCGCCGCCGCGCAGGACGGGCCCGCGGTGCGCATCGCGGTCGAGGGTGCGTTCCCGCCCTTCAACTTCATCGATCAGGCCAACGAACTCGCCGGTTTCGAGGTCGAGCTCGGCAAGGCCCTGTGCGAGGCGATGCGCGCCCGCTGCACCTTCGTGCAGCACCAGTGGGACGGCATCATCAACGGGTTGATCAACCGGAACTACGACGCGATCATGTCCTCGGTCGCGATCACCGAAGCGCGCAAGAAGCGCGTCGCCTTCTCGCGGCGCTACTACCTCATGCCAGCCTCCTTCATGGTCGCGAAATCCACCGAGGTCGCGGCCATCACGCCGGAGGCGCTCGCGGGGAAAAGGGTCGGCACCACCGACCGCAGCGAGCACGCGGCCTTCCTGCAGGGGCTCTACAAGGACACCGAGGTCCAGCTCTACGGCCGCCTCGACGAGGCGATCCTCGACCTGAGGGCCGAGCGCATCGACCTCGTGCTCGGCGACAAGCTGCCGCTGACGCGCTTCCTCGCGACCGCGGACGGGGAGTGCTGCCGCCTCGTCGGCGACGCGCCCGTCTCCCAGGCCTACCTGAGGCGCGCGGTCGGGGTGGCCCTGCGCAAGGAGGACGAGGACCTGCGCGCCCTCTTCGACAAGGCGATCGAGGATGTGAAGCGCAACGGCACCTACGACCGCATCCGCACCAGGTACTTCCCCGTCGACATCAAGTAGCGCTCCCGCCGGCGGCCCGGCGCCCCCCGCGAGGAGCCCGTTCCCCCCCGCGGAAAACTGCACTAGAAGCGCAGCAGCACGCAGCCGCACGAGGGGTCATCATGGCGAAGGTCGCTTTTCTGGGTTTGGGCGTCATGGGCTACCCCATGGCCCGGCATCTCGCCTCCAAGGGGCACGAGGTCACGGTCTACAACCGCACCACGCCCAAGGCCGAGAAATGGGTGCAGGAGCACGGCGGCCGCTTCGCCCGCACCCCCCGCGAGGCCGCGGAGGGCCAGGAGATCGTGTTCGCGTGCGTGGGCAACGACGACGACCTGCGCGAGGTCACGATCGGCACGGAGGGCGCCTTCAAGGGCGTGGCGAAGGGCGCGATCTTCGTCGACCACACCACCGCCTCGGCGGAAGTCGCGCGCGAGCTCTTCGGCGCCGCGACGAGCGCCGGCTTCGGCTTCGTGGACGCGCCGGTGTCGGGCGGCCAGGCCGGCGCCGAGAACGGCGTGCTGACCGTGATGTGCGGCGGCGAGCCGGACGTCTACGCCCGTGCCGAGCCGGTGATCATGAGCTTCGCCCGCGCCTGCCGGCTCATGGGCCCCGCGGGCTCGGGCCAGCTCACCAAGATGATCAACCAGATCTGCATCGCGGGCCTCGTCCAGGGCCTCGCCGAGGGCATCCATTTCGGCAAGAAGGCCGGGCTCGACATCGAGGCCGTGATCGACGTGATCTCCAAGGGCGCCGCCGGTTCCTGGCAGATGGAGAACCGCGGCAAGACCATGAACCAGAGCAAGTTCGACTTCGGCTTCGCGGTCGACTGGATGCGCAAGGACCTCGCGATCTGCCTCGCGGAGGCGCGCAAGAACGGCGCCAAGCTGCCCGTCACGGCCCTCGTCGACCAGTTCTACGGCGACGTCCAGGAGATGGGCGGCAACCGCTGGGACACGTCGAGCCTTCTCGCGCGCCTGGAAAAGTAGGCGGCCCGCAACCGCTTCGTCACGGCCCGGGCTCGCGCCCGGGCCGTTTCGCTTTAAGCGTCGCGTGAGCGTGAGGTAGGCCACGAAGCCGCCGGGTCTCTGGCAGCCGTGCCGGAGCGGCGTGGGTGACGGGACCGGTCGCCCGTCAGCGTCGCGTGAGCGTGAGATAGGCCACGAAGCCGCCGATCCCGAGCGCGAGCAGGAGCAGGACGGTGTCGCGCGCCTCGCCCTTGAAGCCGACGTTGCGGTGCATCTCGGCGATGCGCTCGTTGTGCTCGGGGCTGTAGCTCATGAACATCCCGATCAGGATGGAGGCGGTCACGAGCGCGAGGAGGATGGTGGTGGTTCGCATGGGTCTCCGTCCCGTCAGCGGCCTTCGAAGCGCGCCGGGCGCTTCTCGCGGAAGGCCTCGATGCCCTCCTCGAAGTCGTGGCTGCGGCCGGCCGTGTTCTGGAGCCGCGCCTCGAGGGCAAGCTGGGCGTCGAGATCGTTCGCGAGGCTCTCGGCGACCGCCTGCTTCATGAGCCGGAAGGCGAGGCCGGGACCGGCCGCAAGCCGCTCCGCGAAAGCCGCCGTCTCCGCCGCGAAGGCGGCATCGTCGAACACCTTGTAGACGAGGCCGAGGCGCTGGGCCTCCTCGGCCGGAATCGGATCGGCGGTCAGCATCAGGGCGAGCGCGCGCTTGGGGCCCACGAGCCGCGGCAGGATCCAGGTGCCGCCGGCGTCCGGGATGAGCGCGATGCGCGCGAAGGCCTCCTGGAGATAGGCCGACCGCGCCGCCACCGCGACGTCGCAGGCGAGCGCGATGTTCATCGAGGCGCCGACCGCCGGCCCGTTGAGGGCCGCGACCGTGAGCTTCGGGAAGTCCGCGAGGCGCCGGACGAGCGGGTTGTAGTCGCGCACCAGCGCGGGGCCCACGTCGTAGCGGCCGTCCGCGCCGCGGGCGAGATTTTCGGTGAGGTCCTGGCCCGAGGAGAACGCCCTGCCCTCGCCGGTGAGCACCACGACCCGGACCGCCTCGTCCGCCGCGCACGCGTCGAGCGCGTCGCGCAGGTCCGCGTGCATGGTGGCGTTGAAGGCGTTGAGCTTGTCGGGGCGCGCCAGCGTGATCGTCGCGACGGCGCCGGCGCGGGAGAGGCGTAAGGTCGTGGGACTCATGCGGCGGGCGCCTCCGGCTCGGGTTTGCGCGTGAGAATAGAGTGCACCTCCGCCCGAAGCACGGGCAAAAGCTCCGTCTCGAACCACGGGTTCTTGCGGATCCAGCCGTTGTTGCGCCAGGAGGGATGCGGCAGCGGCAGCACGCGGGGCTTGCGCGGACCGGCCAGGATCTCGCGCCAGCGCCGCACGGTGCCGGTGAGCCCGTCGCGGACCTCGTCGCCGAGGTGCCAGGCCTGCGCGTACTGGCCGATCACGAGGATCAGCTCCAGGCCCGGCATGGCACTGAAGAGGCCGGCGCGCCAGGTTCCTGCGCATTCCCGCCGCGGCGGCAGGTCGCCGCCCTTGGCGTCCTGGCCCGGGAAGCACGCCCCCATGGGCGCGATAGCGACGCGGGATGCGTCGTAGAACGCCGCTTCGTCGAGGTCGAGCCAGGCTCGGAGGCGCGTGCCGGACGGGTCCTGGAACGGGATGCCGCTCGCATGAGCGCGGGTGCCGGGCGCCTGGCTCGCGATGCAGAGCCGCGCGGTCGCGCTGCCCTGGAGGATCGGGCGCGGCTCGTGCGGGAGCGGGCGCGCAGGGAGATCGCGGCAGATCCGGCAGGCGCGCAGCGAGGTCGCGAGGGCGTCGAATTCCATCCGCGACAGATGGGAGCGCGGCGCGGGCCCGTCGAGCGCCTCAGGCCGCCGCACTTGGTCGCGCCGCGACCGCCGCGTGCCAGCGCTTCACATGCGCCATCTCGTCGGGAACCGCGAGCCGCGCCGGCTTGAGGAAATCAATTCCGACGAGGCCTGTGATGTCGGCGATGGAATAGGCGTCGCCCGCCACGAAGGCGCTGCCGGCGAGGTGCCGGTCGAGGAGGCCGAGGAACTCCATGACGCGGGGCTTGTTGGCCTCGCCCCAGGAGGCCACCTGCGGGACCTCCATGGGGGCCATGGCGGGGTGGAGGTGACGGAACACCGCGGCCACGGGACCGAGCAGCCCGAACTCCATCCGCCGCTGCCACATCTCGACCCGGGCGCGCCCGAGCGCTCCGGTGCCGAAGAGCGCCGGCTCCGGGTGCAGTTCCTCGAAATAGCGGCAGATCGCGACCGACTCGGTCAGCACCGTGCCGTCGTCGAGTTCGAGCGCCGGCGACTGCTTCATCGGGTTGATGGCGACGTAGGCAGGCGTCTTGTGGTCGAGCCGGTTGAGGTCGAGCGGCACGAGCGGGACCGAAATCCCCTTCTCGGCGAGGAAGATCCGCACCCGGCGGGGATTGGGCGCGCGGCCGGCGTCGTAGAGCTTCATGTCACCGGTCCTGCAACAGAGCGTTGAGAGCGGCGCTCGCGGTGCGGTTCGGCGCGCGGCCGGCGTCGTAGAGCTTCATGGGGCCTCCCTTCGGCGGGAAGGGACCATGACGTTCCCGAGGGGTCAACCGCGGGACGGCGCGCAAAGAAAAAGCGCGGCTTTCGCCGCGCTTTGCAAGTGGGGTCTCGTAGGGAGGAAACGCCGATGAACATGCCTAAGTTCCCTCGCCCCGGATGTGCGCTGGCGCACGCGAGGCGTCAGGCGCCGCGCAGGGCCGCGAGATCGAGCGGAAGCGAGCGCAGGCGCTTGCCCGTCGCCGCGAAGGCCGCGTTGGCGATCGCGGGCCCGAGCACCGGCACGCCGGGCTCGCCGATCCCGGTCGGGGCCTCGGTCGAGGGCACGATATGGACCTCGACCAGGGGCATCTCGCTCATGCGGGTCGGCTCGTAGGCGTCGAAGTTGGCCTCCTGGACGGCGCCGTCCCGGAGCGTGATGCGGTTGCGCAGCACGGAGGAGAGGGCAAAGCCCACGGAGCCCTCGACCTGCGCCCGGATCACGTCCGGGTTGACCGCGATGCCGCAATCCACCGCCGCGACGATGCGCTCGACCTTCAACCCCGAGCCCTCGACTGTCACGTCCGCCACCATGGCGACGGAGGTCCCGAAGGACTTGTGCACGGCGACGCCCTGGCCGCGGCCCCGGGGCATGGTCTGGCCCCAGCCCGCCTTCTCGGCGGCGAGCCGCAGCACCGCGGCCTGGCGCGGCGCGCCCTTCAGGAGCGCGAGGCGGTAGGCCACCGGGTCCTTTCCGGCCGCGCGGGCGAGCTCGTCCACGAACACCTCCATGGCCTGGGCCGTGTGGGTGTGGCCGACCGAGCGCCACCACAGGACGGGCACGCCCTCCTTGGCGTTGTGGACTTGCGCGTGGAAGTTCGGGATCGCGTAAGCGGTGTCGGCGACGCCCTCGACCGTGGAGGGGTCGACCCCGTTCACCATCATGGCCTCGAAGGGCGAGCCCATCATGATGGACTTGCCGACGATGCCGTGCTCCCAGGCGACCGGGTTCCCGGCCGCGTCCAGGCCGGCGCGGATGCGGTGGTAGACCATCGGGCGGTAGTAGCCGCCCTGCATGTCGTCCTCGCGGGTCCAGACGAGGTGGACGGGCGCGCGGCCCCCGATGGCCTTGAGGATCGTCGCGGCCTCCGCGAGGTAATCGGCGCTCGGCGTCGCGCGGCGCCCGAAGGAGCCGCCGGCCCAGACCGTGTTGAGCCGCACCTTGTCGGGGGTCACGCCCATGATCGAGGCCACGACCGCCTGCTCGATCGTCGGGAACTGGCACCCGGCCCAGACCTCGATCGTGCCGTCGGGATTGCGCGCGATGGTGCCGTTGAGGGGCTCCATGGAGGCGTGCGCGAGATAGGGGAACTCGAACTCCGCCTCGAGGATCTTCGCGGCGGAGGCCAGCGCGCGGGCGGCATCGCCCCGGTTCGCCGCGACATGGCCGCGGCGGCGGGCGATCTCCTTGTACTCCGCCATGATGGCGTCCGAGGAGCGCTTCTCGGCGGCGCTGTCGTCCCATTCGACGGCAAGCGCCTCGCGCCCCTTCATGGCCGACCAGGTGTCGCGCGCCAGCACGGCGATTCCGGTCGGGATCCGCACCACGTCGACGACGCCCGCGACATTGCGGGCAGCCGTGGCGTCGAAAGACTTCACCGTCGCGCCGAAGAGCGGCGCATGCGCCACGAGCGCGGTGAGCTGGCCCGGGCGGCGGATGTCCAGGGAATAGACGGCGCTTCCCGAGGTCTTCGCGGCCGAATCCACGCGGGAGACGTGCTTGCCGATATAGGTCCAGTCCTTCGGGTCCTTGAGCCGCGGCTCCTGCGGCACCGGCAGGGTTGCGGCCGAGGCCGCGAGCTCGCCGAAGGTGGCCTGCCGGCTGGTGCCGGGATGGCGCACCACGCCCTTCTCGACCCGGATCTCGGACGCCGGCACCTTCCACTGGAAGACGGCGGCCGCGACCATCATCTCCTTCGCGGCGGCGGCGGCGCGGCGCAACTGCATCCAGGAATTGGCGATCGCGGTCGAGCCGCCGGTGCCCTGCACGGGCCCGAAGGCGAGGTTGTTGTAGAGCGCCGCATCGGCGGGCGCGAAGGCGGTGCGGATCTGCGACCAGTCCGCGTCGAGCTCGTCGGCCACGATGGTGGCGAGGCCCGTGGTGTTGCCCTGCCCCATGTCGAGGTGCTTGATCATCACCGTGACGGTGTTGTCGGGCGCGATCCGGATGAAGGCGTTGGGCTGCGGCGCGCCGCCGGCCGACGCCGCGGCCCCGGCGGCGAGCGCCTTGGCCTTCGGGAAGGCCACGTAGGTCCCGATCATCAGGGCGCCGGCCGCGGCGGCCGAGCCGCGCAGGAAGTTGCGGCGCGAGGTCGGGGACGCGGCGAGATTCGAGATGGCGTTCGTCATCATGGCGTTTTCCCCTCGGGCGAACGAGCGATTGCTTCTGGTGTCGTGGCGGGCACGCGACGGCGGAGCGTCAGGCCCGCCGGCGTGCTGGTGCTGGCCGGATCGCGGAGCGCGTCACGCGAGCGAGCGCGCGGCCTCGTGGATCGCGGCGCGGATGCGCTGGTAGGTGCCGCAGCGGCAGATGTTGCCGTCCATGGCGCTGTCGATGTCGGTGTCGCTGGGCTTCGGGTTGTCGGTCAGAAGGCCGATCGCGGACATGATCTGGCCGGACTGGCAGTAGCCGCACTGCACCACGTCGAGCTTGCGCCAGGCGGCCTGCACGGCCTCGGCGACGCGGCCCTGAAGGCCCTCGATCGTGGTGATCCTGCCCTCGCCGACGTCGCCCACGCGGGTCTGGCAGGCGCGGACGGGCTGGCCGTCGATATGGACCGTGCAGGCGCCGCATTGCGCGATGCCGCAGCCGTACTTGGTGCCCGTGAGGTCGAGATGGTCCCGGATCGCCCACAGGAGCGGCATGTCGGGGTCGACGTCGAGCGCGCGGGCGGAGCCGTTGATGGTCAGCGTGATCATGGATGATCCCGGTTGGAATGAGATGGCGTCTAGCGGCAGGTGCTGACGAGAGTGTGACACGAGGGCGGCGAAAGGCGGGGCGGCCCGATTGCGTCGTCGGCACGACGTTCGGACGGGAGAACCCCGCCGCGATGTGCGCCAGCGCACATGGCGCACCGAATCACGCGCCGCGCGGGCCGTGCTCGCGCCGCCACTCGGCCGGTCGCTGGAACTCGCCCGCCCAGAGGCCGAGGCGGCGGGACCGCGCCCGGGCTTCCTCGCGCTCGTAATCGCCGTAACCGACCGCGAGACCCTGCTCCACGAGCCAGGCGCCGACATCCTCGCCTTCCACGGCGCAGAAGGCGAGCGCGCGGCGGTAGCGGTCGCGGCCTGTGATCCGGCAGGTGAGCGTGCGGTCCTCGAGCCGCTCGACGAGAGCCTGTTTCGAGACTTCGCCGCAGGGATAGGGCCGGCCGTCGCGGCGGCAGGATTGCCGCATCTCGGGCGCGTCGACGCCCTTCAGGCGGATGGGCGCACCGTTGAGCCGCACGGTGTCGCCGTCCGTGACGGTCGCGATGCCTTTCGCGACGCGCGCGTCCGGCTCCAGGCCGAACCAGGCCGCGACCGCCATCACGGCGGCGATGACGAGGGATTGGAGCTGCGCCCAGAGGCCGGTCATGCCTGAGAACGCTTCAGCCAGCGATCGGCTCCGGCAGCCCCGCCTGCGCCAGGGTCGCCATGTCGCGATGCACCGCGGCCGCGGCCTTGACGATCCCCATGGCGAGCGCCGCCCCCGTGCCCTCGCCGATGCCGAGGCCGAGCGCGAGCAGCGGGATCTTGGCCAGGCGCTCCAGCACCTCCCGATGCGCCGGATCGGCCGCGAGATGGCCGGCGACGCAGTGGTCGAGGGTGGCGGGGTGGATCGCGTGCAGGATCGCGGCCGCGGCCGTCGCGGCATAACCGTCGAGGATCACGGGAATGCGCTGCAGGCGCGCCGCCAGGATCGCGCCCGCGATCGCCGCGATCTCGCGCCCGCCGACCCGGCGCAGGATCTCGAGCGGGTCGTTCAGCCCCGCCCGGTGGTGCGCGACCGCGGCCTCGACGATCGCGGCGCGATCGGCGCGGTCCTCGCCCTCCCCGACCCAGCGCTCGGCCGGGCCGCCGTAGAGCGCGGCGAAGACCGCGGCCGCGACGAGCCGGTTGCCGACGCCGCTCTCGCCGATGCCGAGGAGGTCGGCGCCGCCCGCGATCGCCTCCATGCCGAACGCCATGGTGGCGACGCAGGCCTTCTCGTCCATGGCCTCGGTGGCCCTGATGTCGCCGGTCGGGATGTCGATCGCGAGGTCGAACACCTTGAAGCCGAGCCCGAGGCTGGCGCAAACCTGGTTGATGGCCCCGCCCCCGGCCGCGAAGGTTTCCAGCATCACGCGGCCGCGGTCGGGCGCGCCCGCTCCGGCAATCCCGTGGCTCGCCGCGAAGACGCAGACGAGGGGGCGGTCGACGGACGGAACCGTCTTCGCCTGCCAGGCCGCGAGCCACTCGGCGAGCCATTCCAGGCGGCCCAGGCTGCCCGCCGGCTTCACGAGCCCGCGGTCGCGCTCCCGCACCGCCGCGGCCGCAGCTTCGTCCGGCCCCGGCATGGTGGCGATGAGGCGGCGGATGTCGTCGAAGGGCGAAGCCGGATCGGTCATGGGGCGGGGGTTCCTGGTGCTCGGATCCCGAAAACGCACGTTCGCCGGAAAGCACGGGTTCTCGGGGAGCGGCGACCTATAGCGGGCGCCGGCACACCGGAGAAGGCAGGCCGAGCGCGGCGAAGCACAGCATGCGAGCGCAGCCTTGACCCGGGCCGGCGCTCCGCCCATCAGCGTGGCCGACCCCTGCGGCGCCCCTTGACCGGGCCGCCCGCGACACGACATGCCCCTCATGACCCGCGCCTCGACCCCTTGCGTCCGCGTCTGCATGATCGACCCGGAGACCGGCCTGTGCGAGGGCTGCGGCCGCACGCGCGAGGAGATCGGGCAGTGGTTCCGCCTGCCCGAGGAGGAGCGCCTGCGCATCATGGCGGAACTGCCGGAGCGCCTGCGCAAGGCCTATGCGCCCGAGGCGCGGGAGAACACCTGACCATGTCGGGGGCGTTCGGGCTCGGCCTCGGCGCGCTGGCGGCGGCGGGGCTCGTGCACCTCTTCGGCTCGCGGCCGGTCGCCGGGCTCGAGCCGGACGAGTTCACACTGCTCGCGGCCTTCTGCGGCGGCGTGCTGCTGGCCACGCATTTCGCGCTCGACGGCTTCCGCCGCCACTGGACCGCAGGTATCTGGGGGCTGGTGGTGTGGGGGCTGATCGCCGCGGGCGCGGTCGGCGTCTACATGCGCCGCGGCGACATCGCGGTCGCCTTCGACCGGCTGATCGGCGAGGTCTCCGCCGGCCGCACCGTGGTCACGGAGGGCGGCGAGGTCGTGGTGGCGCGCCGCGCCGACGGCAGCTTCACCCTCAACGGGCGCGTGAACGAGCGGGACGCGCGCTTCATCTTCGATACCGGCGCCAGCACGGTGGTTCTCACCGCCGAGAGCGCCGCGGCCGCCGGCCTGCACCCCGCGAGCCTCAATTATTCCGTGCCGGTCTCGACCGCGAACGGACGCACGCTCGCGGCGTCGGTGGTGCTCGATGCGGTCGGGGTCGGCTCGATCACCGAGCGGCGGGTGCAGGCGCTCGTGGCCAAGCCCGGCGCCCTGCACGAGAACCTGCTCGGCATGACCTTCCTGGACCGGCTCGATTCCTACGAGGTGCGCCGCAACCGGCTCATCCTGCGCCCGCGCGGGACGGCGCGCTCCTGAACCCGGGCCCCTTCGGCCGGGAGATCCCGTCCCGGCCCAAGGGGACGGGCGTGACCGCATGCCGGCCCTCCCGTAATGTCCTGCCGGAGGCGTCGGAATGGGTCAGTCCGCAATCCCGTCCCGGCCCTCGACGGTCACGAGCGTGGCGGTGAGGAGCGCGACAAGCTTCCGTGCCCCGGCGGCCTCCGCGAAGACCTCCGACTGCGCCACCGTGAGCGTGCGCCCGGCCTTCACGACCCGGCCCTCGGCCACGAGCCGCTCGCCCGCGGCGGGCGCCATCAGGTTGACCTTGAACTCGGCCGTGAGCACGCCAGCGCTGGCGGGCATCAGGGTGAGGGCCGCAAAGCCGCAGGCCGAATCCGCGACCGCCGACACAGCGCCCGCATGCACGAAGCCATGCTGCTGCGTCACCTTGGCGGTCACGGGAAGCTCGATGTCGACCTCGCCCGGCGCGACCCGCAGGATGCGCGCGCCGATCGTCTCCATCAGGCCCTGCTTGCCGAAGCTGCGGGCGGCGCGCTCGGCGAAGTTCGGGTCCTTCGGCTGATGCCCGCTCATGCGGCCTGCTCCGGGTGCGGGCGGGAGGGATGTCGTATGATGAGACAGGGAGTCATGCCGCCTGCTCCATCCGGCGGCCCGCTTCCGTGACATGGGCGACGGCGGCGCGCAGGGCCTCGATCCCGGCGCCGGGCTTCACGGCTTCGGTCGCCAGATGCCGGCGATAGGCCCGCGCCCCGGGCTGGCCCGCGAAGAGGCCCAGGATATGGCGCGTCATGGCGTGCAGGCGCACGCCCTCCGCGAGGCGCGCGGCCACGTAGGGTTCGAAAGCTTCAAGCGCTTCGACCGCATTGGCGACCGGTGGGGCCTCGCCGAACAGCTCCGGGTCGACCCGGAGCAGGATCTCGGGCTCCTGGTAGGCGACGCGGCCAAGCATGACGCCGTCCACATGGGCGAGATGCTCTTTCGCCTCGGGAATCGTCTTGATGCCGCCGTTGATGCCGACCGGCAGGCCGGGCCGCGCGGCCTTCAGGCGGTAGACCCGGGGGTAGTCGAGGGGCGGGATGTCCCGGTTCTCCTTCGGGGACAGGCCCTGGAGCCAGGCCTTGCGGGCGTGCACCGTGAGCGCGTCCACCCCGGCCGCGGCCACGCTCTCTGCGAGGCGGTCGAGCGCCTCTTCCGTGTCCTGGTCGTCGACGCCGATGCGGCACTTCACCGTGACGGGCAAAGCCACCGCGGCCTTCATGGCGGCGACGCAATCGCCCACGAGCCCCGGCTCGCACATCAGGCAGGCCCCGAACCGGCCCTCCTGCACCCGGTCGGAGGGGCATCCCACGTTGAGGTTGATCTCGTCGTAGCCGAAATCGGCGCAGATCCGGGCCGCTTGCGCGAGGTCGCGCGGATCCGACCCGCCGAGCTGCACCGCGACCGGGTGCTCGGCCGGGTCGAAGTCGAGGAGGCGATTGCGATCCCCGTGGATCACGGCCCCGGTGGTGACCATCTCGGTGTAGAGACGCGCCCGGCGCGAGAGGATGCGATGGAGGAACCGGCAATGCCGGTCCGTCCAATCCATCATGGGCGCGACGGTGAAGCGGATGTCTTGCGGCGTCATCGGGGGGAAATAGGCCGCCGCGGGAGGAGGTGCAACGTTTACGGACGCTTCGGGCGGAATCCGTCTGTAACTCTCGACTTGATAGCATGGATCGGTTACAGACACATCCGCTCACATTGGTCTGTAACGCATGGAAACCGCTTCCGTCCGACGTATCCCGCTGACGTTACAGACCCTCTATGCGGATCTGGCCCAACAGGTCGCCTCCTCGCATCTCCGCGCCGGATCGGTTTACCGGCGCACGTTGAAGGGCATCGAATACCTGTACGTCAAGGTCCCCGTCGGCCAGGACCGGCACGACCGCTTCCTTGGACGGGCGGACGATCCCCAGGTTCAGGCGCAGGTTGCAGCGATCGAAGACGAGACGGCACGAACGCAGGAGCGTCGGCAGACGGTTCGGATGCTGCGAGGGCGCGACATCCCGGGGCCGACGCCGGATCTGGGTCGCGTCCTCGACGCTCTTGCCTATGCGGACCTGTTCCGCCGCGGCGCCGTGCTCGTCGGCACGGCCGCGTATCAATGCTACGCTCCGCTCGTCGGCGCTTACCTGCCATCGGCATCGCTCATGACGCAGGACGCCGACCTTGCGACGGCCTCGCTGGCCATCTCGGCAAGCGAGCAGGAATCCTTGGAGACGGTGCTCAAGCGCGCCGATCGGACGTTTGCCCCGATCCCCGGCCTCAAGCCCAAGGCTCCGCCTTGGAGATTCAGAAGCGCCTCCGGCTTTCTGGTCGATCTGCTCACTCCTCAACTGCGGCGGACGGACAGCACGCCCATGCTGATCCCTCACCTGGGCGCCGGTGCAGTCCCCCTGCAGCACCTCAGTTGGCTCATTCAAGACCCTGTCGGTGCTGTAGCTCTGTTCGGCGCCGGGATCCCCGTCATGGTTCCGCAGCCGGCTCGCTATGCTGTCCATAAGCTCATCATTGCGCAAAAACGCGCTTCAGATGCCGCCAAGCGCCGCAAGGATCTGCTCCAGGCACAGGCTCTCCTCGAAGCGCTGTTGCAGGAGGACCCCTTCGCCGTGAGCGATGCCGTCGCGGACGCGCGCGACAGAGGGATCTCGGGCTGGGCGCAGCCCATCCAGAGATCCCTTACGGAACTTGGATTGACCGATCGCTTGCCGATCGTCGCTTGAGCGGCGTCATCTCTCACCCGACCAGCAGCACGATCCCCGCCGTTGCGACCGCGGAGCCGGCGAGCCCCGGCAGCCAGACGCGGTCGGTGCGCACCATGGCGGAGCCGAGGGCGACGCCCGCGGCATGCAGGAGCGTGGTGGCGAGGGTGAAGCCCGCCACGTAGGCGAACGCGCTCGCCTCTGCCGGTATCTCGACGCCGTGGGCGTAGCCGTGGAACAGAGCGAAGATCCCGCACAGCGCTGCCCCGGCGAGCACGGGAAGCGAGACCTGGAACGCGGCGGCCAGCCCGAGGAGCACCACGGTCGCGCCGATGCTGAGCTCCACGTGGGGCAGCCCGAGGGGCGAGAAGCCGAGGCCGGCGCCGAGCACCATCACGCCCGCGAAGGCGAGCGGCCAGGCCCAGAGCGCCCGCCCGCCGGCGAGCGCGGCCCACAGTCCGACCGCGACCATGGCGAGCAGGTGGTCGAAGCCGAGCATCGGATGGGCGAAGCCGGCCGCAAAGCCGTGGACCGCGCCGGCGCCCGTATGGGCGAGCGCGGGACCTGCGGTCAGGAGCGCGGCGGCCGCGAGCGTGGTGCGCAGAAAGGTCATCACATCAATCCCTTGGAGCAGAATCTTCAACACACGGCCGTCACGCGGCCTTGGCCATGAGGCCGCCGGCCTCGACGATGAACTGCGCGACCGCCTCGACCCCCTCGCCGCCGCGCACGTTGGTGAACACGAAGGGCTTGCGGCCCCGCATGGTGCGGGCGTCGCGCTCCATCACCTCGAGGCTCGCGCCCACATGCGGGGCCAGGTCGATCTTGTTGATCACGAGGAGGTCCGAGCGCGTGATGCCGGGGCCGCCTTTTCGCGGGATCTTCTCGCCGCCCGCCACGTCGATGACGTAGATCGTCAGGTCCGCGAGTTCGGGCGAGAAGGTCGCGGCGAGGTTGTCGCCGCCGGACTCGACCAGAATGAGGTCGAGGCCGGGAAAGCGCCGGTTCATGGTCTCGATGGCCGCGAGGTTGATCGAGCAATCCTCGCGGATCGCCGTATGCGGGCAGCCGCCGGTCTCGACGCCCATGATGCGCTCCTCGGGCAGCGCGCCCGCGACGGTGAGGAGGCGCGCGTCCTCCTTGGTGTAGATGTCGTTCGTGATGGCGCAGAGGTCGTAGCGGCCGCGGAAGCGCTTGCAGAGCGCCTCCATGAGCGCGGTCTTGCCCGAGCCGACCGGGCCGCCGATGCCGACCCGCAAGGGCCCATGGGGGGACGTCATCGCGATTCTCCTGATCCTGTTCGCTCTGGTCGGTTCAGCGGTGCAAGTTTCGAACCAGCCGGATCACGACCGGAAGAGCCGCGAGTACTGGGTCTCGTGGCGCAGGGATGCGAGGTCGGAGCGGAAGGCAGCGCCGCCGAGATCGGCCAGGGTCGAGGTCTGCGCGGAATGCGCCAGATCCTGCACCGCCGGCACCAGGGCCGCGATCACCCGCTGGCCGTCGGTCTGGCCCACGACCCCGAGGCGCACCGCCGCCGAGACGAGGTTCGCGACGAAGCCGAGCGCGAAGCCCTCCAACGCGGTGCCGAGGGGGATCCCGTGGCCGGCCGCCGCGACCGCAACCGCCACCGGGTAGGCCACCGGCCCGTCCCAGGCCCGCCGCAGGGTCTCGGCCGCGGCGCAGGGCCAGGATTTGGCGATCGCGATCAGGAAGGCATCCCCTTGCGTGACGGTCTCCAGTCGCCGCTCGGCCGACGAGGCGAGCGCGAGGGAGAGTTCCGCGACGTCGGCGAGGCGCGCCGCCTCGCCGGCCCAGGCCGCCCGCCAGGCTTCCGCGAACAGCACGGCGTCGTTGCGGGCCGCCCCGAAGGCCAGCAGGTCGTCGAGCCAGGCCTGCAGGGTCGCGGCATCCGCGACGTCGCCGGCCTCGTGGGCCCATTCGAGACCGTGCGAATACGCGAAGGCCCCGACCGGGAAGGACGGGGAGAGCCAGACCAGCAGCGGCAGGTGCGCTCCCATCAGGCCCCGTGCTTGTGCCCGTGGTGGTCATGGCCGTCATGGCGGTCGTGGCCACGATGGTCGTCGTGAGCGTGGCCGTGGGCCTGGTCATGCCCGTGATGGTCGTGAGAATGGCTGTGGGCGTGGTCGTGCCCGCAGCCGCAGGCGGCGCCGTGGGCGTGCCCGTGACCGGCGTGGGCATGCGCCTCGGCATGCGCATGGGCGTGCCCGTGCGCATGGCTCTCGGAATGGCTGTGGGCGTGGCCATGATCATGGCCGTGATGGTGCCCATGGCCGTGGTCGTGGCCGCAATCGTGCTCGTAGGCGCCGCGCTCGGGCTGGAACGGGCGCATCACGAGAGTGGCGGTGCAGCCCTGGCCGCGCACCATCTCGGCCAGCACGTGGTCGTCCTCGATGTACACGGCGTCGGCCGTGACCTCGGCCGGGGTGTGCCGGTTGCCGACGTGATAGGCCACCTTGAGGAGCCGAAGCGGATTTTCGGCCCGGACCTCGAGCAGGCGCTGGGGCGCCGCCCTGACCTGGACGAGGCGCCCGTCCTCGAGCTTCACGGCGTCGCCGTCGTTGAGCACGCTGGCCTTGTCGAGATCGAGCAGGAAGTCGAGGCCCCCGTCGCCCTTGAGCGCGATCCGGCGCCGGTTGCGGCCCTCGTGGTCGAGGGTGACGGAATCCGTGACCCGCTCCGCCTTCACGGCGGCTTTGCGGACGATCGAGGTGGCGCGGAGCATGGTCGTTCCTTCAGAACAGGAAGTAGCGTTGCGCCATGGGTAGCACCTTTGCGGGCTCGCAGACCAGAAGCTCCCCATCCGCGGTGACCCGGTAGGTCTCGGGATCGACCTGGATGTCCGGGGTCGCCCCGTTGTGGACCATGGAGGCCTTGGAGATCCCCCCGCGCACGTTCTCGACCGCGACGAGCTCCTTCTCGATCCCGAGCCGGCTCTTGAGCCCGCCCGCGATCGCGGCCGCGGACACGAAGGTGAGCGCGGTCGCATGCCGCGCCTTGCCGAAGGCGCCGAACATCGGGCGGTAATGCACCGGCTGCGGGGTCGGGATCGAGGCGTTGGGGTCGCCCATGGGCGCCGCCGCGATGGCTCCGCCCTTGATGACGAGGTCGGGCTTCACGCCGAAGAAGGCCGGCGACCACAGGACGAGGTCGGCGAGCTTGCCGGCCTCGACCGAGCCGATGTGGCGCGACACGCCGTGGGCGATAGCCGGATTGATGGTGTATTTCGCCACGTAGCGCTTCACGCGGAAATTGTCGTTGCCGCTCCCGGCATCCTCCGGCAGCGGGCCGCGCTGCACCTTCATCTTGTGCGCGGTCTGCCAGGTCCGGGTGATGACCTCGCCGACCCGGCCCATGGCCTGGCTGTCGGAGGACATCATCGAGAGCGCGCCGAGGTCGTGCAGGATGTCCTCGGCCGCGATGGTCTCCTTGCGGATCCGGCTCTCCGCGAAGGCGAGGTCCTCCGGGATCGAGGGCGAGAGGTGGTGGCACACCATGAGCATGTCGAGATGCTCGTCCAGCGTGTTCACCGTGAAGGGCCGGGTCGGGTTGGTGGACGAGGGCAGGACGTTGGGCAAGCCTGCGACCTTGATGATGTCGGGCGCGTGCCCGCCGCCCGCCCCTTCCGTGTGGAAGGCGTGGATGGTGCGGCCCTTGAAGGCCGCGATCGTGTCCTCCACAAAACCCGACTCGTTCAGGGTGTCGGTGTGGATCATGACCTGGACGTCGTGGTCGTCCGCGACCGAGAGGCAGGTGTCGATGGCGGCCGGGGTCGTGCCCCAATCCTCGTGCAGCTTCATCGCGCAGGCGCCGGCGGAAATCATCTCGACGAGCGGACCGGGGCGCGAGGCGTTGCCCTTGCCGGCGAAGCCGAGGTTCATGGGGAAGGAATCCGCGGCGCGGATCATCATCTCGAGATGCCAGGGGCCGGGCGTGCAGGTGGTCGCGTTGGTGCCGGCCGCCGGGCCGGTGCCGCCGCCGAGCATCGAGGTCAGCCCCGACATCAGGGCTTCCTCGATCTGCTGCGGGCAGATGAAGTGGATGTGGCTGTCGAAGCCTCCTGCGGTCAGGATCTTGCCCTCGCCCGCGATCACCTCGGTGCCGGGCCCGATCACGATGGTGACGTTCGGCTGGATGTCCGGGTTGCCGGCCTTGCCGATGGCGTGGATGCGCCCGCTTCTGAGGCCCACATCCGCCTTCACGATCCCCCAATGGTCGAGGATCAGCGCGTTGGTGATCACCGTATCGACGGCGCCGTCCGCGTTCGTGACCTGGCTCTGGCCCATCCCGTCGCGGATCACCTTGCCGCCGCCGAACTTCACCTCCTCGCCGTAGGTGGTGAAATCCCGCTCGACCTCGATCACGAGGTCGGTGTCGGCGAGCCGCACCTTATCCCCCGTGGTGGGGCCAAACATGTCGGCATAGGCCGAGCGGGAGAAGGTGAATGCCATGAGGGGCGCCTAAGCTGCTGGAGTAAAGAGGGAGGTTTTCGAGGCCTTCGCGTCGAAGGTCAGCGTGGTGTCGCAGCCTGCCTGCCGGTTCAGAACCGCGATCAGCGCATCGGCGAAGTCGAACTCCCCGCTCCTGGCAAGCTCAACGCCGGCAATGACCGCCGCCCGCTCCGCGACGACGATGCTCCGGCTTTCCAGCAAGCCCTCGACAGCCTCTAAAATCGTCTCGCGCTCTGCTTTGTATCGGCGGGCGAGGCTCCAGGCCGTTTCGGCCAGAACGAGGAGATTGACGTAGCCGGGGCGCTCCGGCGTCAGGTCCGTCAGGATCCGGGCCGCCACAGGCGTCTGAACCGGATCGTCCTCTGTCAGAGCCCGCAGGAGAATGTTGCTGTCGAGGCCGATCATCATCGGCCGCCTGCCTTGGAGCGCTCGTCGCGGGCCATCACCTCATCGGCGATGGCGGCATCGTCGTCGGAGTAGCGTGGGTCGGGCTTGAGATGCTTCAGGCGACCGATCAGGGAGGCGGCGGAGCGGCGCAGGAATCTTACCTTGATCGAGCCGTCGCTGCCCTCGAAGAATTCCACGTCGTCGCCTGGTGCCAAGCCGAAACGCTCCCGCATGGCGCTCGGGATGGTGATCTGACCCTTGCTGGTTATGGCGGAGCGGCCGATGTAAGACATAGGGCTTGCTTCCTTACTTTCTGCCACTAACCTTACATCAGTCGGCCCTGTCCTCCAAAGATCCCATCACCTCGCCCCGAAACCCATAGATCGTCCGGCTCCCCGCCACCGGGACCAGCCTCACGTCGCGGCTCTGGCCAGGCTCGAAACGCACCGCGGTGCCGGCCGCGATGTCGAGGCGCATGCCGCGGGCCTTCGCCCGATCGAAGCGCAATGCCGGGTTCGTCTCGAAGAAATGGTAGTGGGAGCCGACCTGGATCGGCCGGTCGCCGGTGTTGGCGACCGTGAGCGTGATCGCCTCGCGGCCCTCGTTGAGGGTGAGATCGCCGTCCTTTGGCGTCACTTCGCCCGGCTGCAGGGCACCGTGGGCGCCGCGGATCGGATGGTGCACGGTGACGAGCTTGGTGCCGTCGGGAAAGGTTGCCTCGACCTGCACGTCGTGGATCATCTCGGCGATGCCGTCCATGACCTGGTCGGGAGCCAGAACGGTGGCGCCCGCCTCCATGAGGTCGGCGACCGAGCGCCCGTCCCGCGCGCCCTCGACCACGAAATCGGTGATGAGGGCGATCGCCTCCGGGTAATTGAGCTTCACGCCCCTCTCCAGACGCCGGCGCGCCACCAGGGCGGCCATGGCGATGAGGAGCTTGTCCTTCTCGCGCGGGGTGAGCTGCATGGGAAAACCTCAGGCCGGCCGGGAGCGGGGGGTCAGTTGCATGGGAAACCTCAGGTCTGCCAGGAACGCGGCATCGGCTCGCCGCGGAAGGCTTCGACGAAACGGGCGAGATCCGCCCGCAAGCCTTGCGGGTCCGCCGCCAGAAAGCGTGCAAGCAGCATGCCGTCGAAGGCGGTGACGCCGCATTCGCAGCACGCGTTCTCCAGCGCGGCGCGCGCGGGCTCGAGCCGCGCCTCGGCGTCGGGGCCGACGTGGAGGAAGGTCGCGAGCGCCCGCGCCCCGTTCGCGGCGGCCGGGCGCTTCAGGGTCTCGGCGATGCGGCCGTCGAGGAGCACGTCCTCGGCGAGCGCCAGCCGCCCGCTGCGGCGCACGCGCCAGCGGTCGCGAAAAACCCCCTCCTCCACGGCCTCGCCCCTGGCGAGGCGGCCGAAGACGACGCTCTCGAGCAGGGTGAGCGCCGCGTCGGGGGCCACGGCGACGTCGAGCGTGCGGGCGAGTCGCGCGCCATCGAACAGGATCTGCTCCTGGGGCAGCCACGCGAGGCGGCTCCCCGGCTCCAGAACGAGGGCGGCGGCAATCCCGGTGTCGGGGCCGTCGGAACGGTAGATCTTCTCGGCGGCCTGGGTGGTGAGGATCGCGGAAGCGCCGGGGCCGACGCTCACGTCGATCCGCATCCGGTCGCCGCCCGTCATGCCGCCGCCGGTGTTGATCAGCACGCCCTCGCCGGTGCGCGGGAAGCGCACGCGGTAGCCGCCGCTCTCGGCGATCGTCAGCGGCGCGGTCCCGCGCGGGGTGGCGCCGAAGACGAGGCGCACGCCGCCTTCCGCCCGCACGAAGGCGGGCATGGCGGCAGCCGGGATGCGGGGGGAGGCCATCAGCATGGGGGCGGGAGCATTGCCGCTCCGGACGGCAGCCGCAAGATCGCGGGGGAGCAGCCGCTGCCCAGGTTGCAGGCACATGCCCAAAGGTTCAGCAGCGTCCCGCGAGGCGGCAGCGGGCGAGGAAGTAGGCCTCGCGCAGGAGGAACTCGGTCCAGGTCCGCCAGCCCACATAGCGGCTCGTGGTGGTCGGGGACGGATGGGCGTCGAGACCGAGCCGGCGCGCGAGCGCGAGCGCCCGGCGCATGTGGAGGGGATCGCTGACGATCAGCACCCGCCGCAGGCCCGCCTGGCGCAGGAGCGGCAGGGCGAAGGCGAGGTTCTCCTCCGTGGTCCGGGACCGGGATTCGACGAGGACGGCCTCAGGGGGCACGCCATGGCCGGAGCTCCAGTTGCGCGCGGCCTCGGCCTCGGTGAGCCGGTCGCCGGGGCTCAGGCCGCCGGTCATGAGGAGCCGGCCGACGACGCGGTCCTGGTAGAGCCGCACCGCGTGGCGGATCCGCTCCTCGAACACCGGCGAGGGCACGTCGCGGTACACGGCGGCGCCGAGCACGATGGCGGCGTCGGCGGGGCCGGGGTCGCGGCGGTGGGCGTACCACGCGATTTCGGCGAGGAGCGCCGCCGGCACGAGGACCGCGGCGCCTGCGATCAGCGCCAGAGCGATCCGGAACCGGCGCGCGCCCATGGGACCGCCTAGTAGGCGACTTTGTCGGGCTTCGCCCGCCACGCCTCGAACACGGCACGGGCCTCGTCGGACGGCGCGTGGAGGGTCGGAACGAGGCGCTCCGCCACCGGCTTCGGGATCTCGTCGTAGAGGAGCTGGTCGTCGAAGCCGATCGCCGCCGCATCCTGACGCGTATTGGCGAAGACGATGCGGGACACCCGGGCCCAATAGGCGGCGGCGAGGCACATCGGGCAGGGCTCGCAGCTCGTGTAGAGGGTCGCGCCCGGCAGCGAGAAGGTGCCGAGATCCTCGCAGGCCCGGCGGATCGCGGTGACCTCCGCGTGCGCGGTCGGGTCGTTCGACGACGTCACCCGATTCCAGCCCTCGGCCAGGACCGCGCCGTCGCGCACGATCACGGCCCCGAACGGCCCGCCCTCCCCGCGCTCCATATGCTCGCGCGAGAGCGCGACCGCGCGGGCGAGGTGGGCGTGATCATCGGGGGAGAGCGTGGTCATGGGGATGTCTTAGCCGCTCTGCCGGGTGCTCGGAAAGAGCCGCGATGCGCTCGCGCTCGGCGAGGAGCTGCGCGGCCACGGACGCCGCGATGACGGCGGGCTCCTTGGACACGATCCCGGGCACGCCGATGGGGCAGACCAGCGAGCGGATGCGCGCCTCGGCGATTCCGAGCTCCCGGAACCGGCGCTCGAAGCGGGCGCGCTTGGTCCCGGAGCCGATGAGGCCCACGAACGGCAAGTCGCGCCGGAGGGCGGCCGCGGTGATCGCGAGGTCGAGGGCGTGGTCGTGGGTCGTCACGAGGAGGAGCGCGTCGGCCGGCGCGCGGGCGACCTCGCCCTCGAGGTCCGCCGTGCGGACGGGCGTTGCATTCGCGGGGATATGAGCGGGAAAGGCCTCGTCGCGGCTGTCGATCCAGCGCACGGAGAACGGCAGGGGCGCCAGCGCGAGGACGAGCGCGCGGCCGACATGGCCGGCGCCGAAGAGGAGGACGGGAGCGACTTGCTCGCCATAGGTCTCGCGCCAGCGGGCATCCCTCCCCCCCCTGCGGGGGAGGGTGTCCCCTGCGTCAGCACGGGTCGGGAGAGGGGCGGTCCTCACATACGGCCCCTCTCCCGGCTCGCTCCGCTCGCCACCCTCCCCCGCAGAGGGGGGAGGGTTAAAGGTGCGCGCCACTCGCCCATCGTCTCCGATCCGGCACTCGGCGCTGAAAGGCCCCTCGCCTTCCCGACGCGCCAGCGCCTCCAGTTTGCTGAGATCCCGCCCGTCGAACGTCTCGACCAGAACCCGCACCCAGCCGCCGCAGCATTGCCCGAGATCCGGCCCCAGCGCCTGCTCGATGAAACGCGCCGCGCCTCGGCCCCGGGACAGCGCATCGCGCGCCTGCCCCAGCATGGCCCATTCGAGCCCGCCGCCCCCGATGGTGCCGTGGAAGGCGCCGTCCGGTCGCACGATCAGGCGGGCGCCGGCCTCGCGGGGCGTGGAGCCCCTCGCCTCGTGGACGCTCACGAGAGCCGCGGCGCCGTGCTCGGCGACGATTCCCGCGAGGCGTCGCCAGAGGATCATGCCGGCAGCGGGCGCCCGCGCAGGGCCTCGCAGGCGCGCAACACCGCCTCCGGGGTCGCGGGCGCGTCGAGCGGCACGGGCTGGCTCGGGTCGAGCGCGTGCACCGCATCGGCGAGCGCGCAGAAGACCGAGTTCGCGAGCATGATCGGCGGCTCGCCCACGGCCTTCGAGCGGTAGATCGTCTCCTCCCGGTTGGTGTTGGGAAAGAGCGCGACGCGGAAATCCGCCGGCACGTCGGAGGCGACGGGAATCTTGTAGGTCGAGGGCGCGTGGGTGCGAAGGCGCCCCTCGGCGTCGAAGACGAGTTCTTCCGTCGTGAGCCAGCCCATGCCCTGCACGAACCCGCCCTCGATCTGGCCGATGTCGATCGCGGGATTCAGCGACTTGCCGACGTCGTGCAGGATGTCGACGCGGGTGACGCGGTACTCGCCCGTGAGCGTGTCGACGATCACCTCCGAGCAGGCGGCGCCGTAGGCGAAATAGAGGAACGGCCGGCCCGTCGCCTTGGCGCGGTCCCAGGTGATCTTCGGGGTCCTATAGAACCCGGCCTCCGAGAGCTGCACGCGGGCGAGCACGCATTTCTTGGCGAGTTCGGTGAAGGACAGGCTCTCGTTGCCCGCGAACACCCGGTCGTCGCGGAACACCACCTCGTCTGCGGCGACGCCGTAGAGTTCCGCGGCGAGAGCCGCCATGCGGCGCCTGATGGCGCCCGCCGCGATGCGCGCCGCCATGCCGTTGAGGTCGGTGCCGGAGGAGGCCGCGGTCGGGGCGGTGTTGGGCACCTTCGCGGTCGTGGTCGCGGTGATGCGCACCCGCTCCATGGCGATGCCGAATTCTTCGGCCACCACCTGGGCGACCTTGATGTAGAGCCCCTGCCCCATCTCGGTGCCGCCGTGGTTCAGGTGCACGGACCCGTCCTGGTAGACGTGCACCAGCGCGCCGGCCTGGTTGAGATGGGTGAGCGTGAAGCTGATGCCGAACTTCACCGGGGTGAGCGCCAGGCCGCGCTTCATGATCGGCGATGCGGCGTTGAAGGCCGCGATCTCCCCGCGCCGCTTGCGGTAGTCGCTCGACTCCTCGAGCGCCCGGATCAGCGCATGCAGCGTGTCGGTCTCCTCGACCTCCATGCCGAAGGGGGTCAGGTTCTCGCCCGGCCGGTAGAGGTTGGCATAGCGCACGTCGAGCGGGTCGCGGCCGGTCGCCCAGGCGATGCGGTCCATCACGTGCTCGATCGCGAGCATGCCTTGCGGCCCGCCGAAGCCCCGGAAGGCGGTGTTCGACACCGTGTTGGTCTTGAGGCGCCGGGAGCCGACGCGCACCTCGGGCATCCAATAGGCGTTGTCCGAATGGAACATGGTGCGGTCGACGACGCCGCTCGACAGGTCCGCGGAATAGCCGCAGCGGGCGAGGTGCTCGACCGCGTAGCCCAGGATGCGTCCGTCCGCGTCGAAGCCAACCTGCCAGTCGCAGCGGAAATCGTGGCGCTTGCCGGTGAGGATGAAGTCGTCGTCGCGGTCGAGGCGCAGCTTGCACGGGCGCCCCGTCACCTTCGCGGCGAGCGCCGCGATGGCGGCCCATTGCGTGGCCTGGCTCTCCTTGCCCCCGAAGCCGCCGCCCATGCGGCGGATCTCGCAGGTCACGTAGGCGTCCGGGATGCCGAGGACGCGGGCGACCACGTGCTGGACCTCGCTCGGATGCTGGGTCGACGAATGGACGTAGATGTCCCCGTCCTCGCCCGGGATCGCGAGCGCGATCTGGCCTTCGAGATAGAAGTGCTCCTGGCCCCCGATGCGGAAATGCCCTTCGAGGCGGTGCGGCGCGGCCGCGATGGCGGTGAGCGGGTCGCCGCGCCCGAAGGCGTAGTCGGGCAGCACGGTCTCGTCGCGCTCCAGCGCGTCCTCGACGGTGACGCTGGGCCTCTCGGCCGCGATCTCCATGGTGGCGAGCTTCACCGCCCGGCGGGCGATGTCGCGCTCGGTCGCGACCACCGCGAACACGGCCTGGCCGTGGAAGCCGATCGCGTCCTCGACGAACATCGGATCGTCGCCGAAGGCGGGCGACACGTCGTTCTTGCCGGGGATGTCGGCGGCTTTGAGCACCGCGATCACGCCTGGCACCGCGCGCACCGCCGAGACGTCGAGGGACACGAGCCGCCCGCGCGCCTTCGGGGACCCGCCGATGGCCACGTGGAGCGTGCCGTCCGGCTCGCGCAGATCGTCGATGTACTGCGCCGCGCCCTGGACGTGCTTCGCCGCGGAATCGTGCGGCAGCGCCTGGCGGACGTGGCGGAGGGATTCGGCGTCGACGGGCTTGACGGGAGCGTTCATGGCCTACTCTGCCGCCAGTGAGGCTTCAGGTTTGACAGGAGCGTTCATGGCCTACTCCGCCGCCTGCAAGGTGCTGCGGTGCCCGACGATCCGGGTCGCGGCGGTATCGCCGGAGGCGAGCTCCATCAGGGCCTTGAGGAGGATGTTGCGCGCCACCGTCATGCGGTAGGCGGCCGAGGAGCGGTGGTCCGAGAGCGGCTGGTAGTCGCGCGTCATGGCACTGAGCGCCGCGTCCCAGGAGGCGGGCTCGTCGAGGGAGGCGCCGGCGAGCGCGGCCTCGGTCTCGGGCGCCCGCTTCGGAATGCCCGCCATGCCGCCGTACGCGATGCGAACGGCTGCGATGCGGCGGCCGTCGAGCGTGACCTTGAAGGCCCCCATCGCCGAGGAGATGTCCTCGTCGAAGCGCTTTGAGACCTTGGCGCAGCGGAACGCCTCGCCGGCCCGCAGCTTCGGGACGATCAGGCGGCGCACGAACTCGCCCTCGCGCCGGTCCTGCCGGCGATAGGCGATGAAGAAGGATTCGAGGGGGATCGTCCGCAGGCCGTCCGGCCCGCGCAGCTCCAGCTCGGCGCCGAGCGCGATCAGGGCCGGCGCGAGGTCGCCGATGGGCGAGCCGTTGGCGATGTTGCCCCCGACCGTGCCGGAGGCGCGCACCTGCGCGGAGCCGAAGCGGCGCATGAGCTCGCCGAGGTCGGGATCGATGCCGGCGAGGCTCCGATGAGCCGCCGCGTGGGTCGCGGTCGCGCCGAGCGACAGGGCTTCGGCCCCGTCGTCGATCCGGTCGAGCCCCGCGACGCGGCCGAGCCAGATCACCTTGTCGAGGGCTGCCATGCCCTTCGTGACCCACAGGCCCACATCCGTGGCGCCGGCCACCAGCGTGGCGTCCGGGTGCTCGCCATAGAGGCGGGCGAGGGAGTCTTCGCTCGCGGGGGCGGCGAAGAAGCGGGAGGCATCGCCGACGAGGACATCCGCATCGTCCGACGCCGTCAGGAGGCGCTCGGCGGTCGCGGCCCTCTCGCCCTGGAAGCGGTCCGCGGGAGCCTCGGCGCAGGCCTCGAGCGCCGCATCGACGATCGGGCGGTAGCCGGTGCAGCGGCAGAGATTGCCCGCGAGCGCGTCGTTGACGGCGGCGCGGCTCACCGGCCGGGCGCCCTCCTGGTAGAGGGTGAACAGGCTCATCACGATGCCCGGGGTGCAGAACCCGCATTGCGAGCCGTGATGCGCCACCATGGCGGCCTGGACGGGATGGAGCGCGCCGCCTTGCGCCAGATCCTCCACGGTCACGATCTCGGCGCCGTCGGCCTGGCCGAGGAGCAGGATGCAGGCGTTGACGGGCTCGTAAGCGAGGCGCCCGTCCTTGACGCGGCCGAGGGCCACCGTGCAGGCGCCGCAATCGCCCTCGGCGCAGCCCTCCTTGGTCCCGGTGGCGCGCTCCTGGAGGCGCAGGTGATCGAGGAGGGTCGTGCGCGGGTGGAACCCGCCGATCTCGACCCGCTCGCCGCGCCGCCAGAGCCGGATTGTCTCCCGCATCACCCGAAAACCCTCCGCCACCCTTGCAGGTCCCGTCTCTGAGACCTGCTAGAATGGCGGAAGCGGACTCGTTCGCCAACCCGGGCGATGTCGCAGACGGAGCGGGCCCTTTGCTACCAGGAGCCCGTGTTGGGCATCGAGGACCACGGCTCGGCCGGAGCCTTGGGCTCGCCGCGCTGGAGGATCTCGATCGAGATCCCGTCCGGCGACTTCACGAAGGCCATGTAGCCGTCCCGCGGCGGGCGGTTGACCGTGACGCCGGCCTCCATGAGCTTGCGGCAGGTCTCGTAGATGTCGTCGACCCGGTAGGCGAGGTGGCCGAAGTTCCGCCCGCCCTGATAGGCGTTCTCGTCCCAGTTATAGGTGAGCTCGAGGAGCGGCGAGCGCGAGTCCTTCGACTTCTCGACGTCGCCGGGAGCCGCCAGGAACACCAGGGTGTAGCGCCCCTTCTCGTTCTCGACACGCCGGACTTCGACCAAGCCGAACTTGTTGCAATAGAAATCGAGGGCCTGGTCGAGGTCACCCACCCGGACCATGGTGTGGAGGTATTCCATCATGCTGATCTCCCGTCGCTTGGTGCCCCCGTCTTGGCGCTCCGGGCGGCCGGGTCAAGGGCGAGGGGGGCTCGATCGGGCGCAGGAAGGAGGCGCTATGCGGCCCGCGCAGGGGCGGAAACGGAAGGCCGGGTGACCCGGGGCCCGTCATTGGCTAAGGGATCGGTCTGGCGGCAAGGGGCGAGCATACCGGTGAGCGAGGCGCGGCAGGCGACGAACCGGCGCAAGGAGCGCGCGGCGCTGTGGTCGATTGCGGCCAGCGCGACGATCACGCTCGCCAAGGGCCTGGCGGGTTTCGCCACGGGCTCGCTGGCGCTGATCTCGGACGCCGCCCACAGCCTGCTCGACGTCGCCTCGACCACGATGACCTGGCTCGCCGTCCGCGCCGCCCATAAGCCCGCCGACGAGGAGCACCAGTACGGCCACGGCAAGGTCGAGTCGCTCGCGGCCCTTCTCCAGACCGCCTTCCTGTTCCTGCTCTCCGGGGTCGTGGCCTATGAGGGCGTCCGCCGCCTCGCGTCGGGCGAGACCGAGGTGGAGCCGAACTGGGTCGCCGCGGTGGTCCTCGTCGCGGCGATCGGGGTCGATGCCTGGCGCTGGTGGTCGCTGAAGCGGGTCGCGCGGGAGACCGGGAGCGAGGCACTCGATGCGGACGCGCTCCACTTCTCGGCCGACCTCGTCAACTCGGCCCTCGTGCTCGCTGCCTTGGGTGCGGCCGCGATGGGCTATCCGCAGGTCGATTCGCTCGTCGCGGTCGGGGTCTCGCTCTTCATCGCGCTCGCGGGCTTCCGCCTGGCGCAGCGCACCATCGCGACGCTCCTCGATGCCGCACCGAAAGGACTTGCCGAGCAGATCCGCGCCCACGCCGCAGCCGTGCCGGGCGTGGTCGCCGTCGAGCGCGTCCGGGTCCGAAGCTCCGGCGGGCAGGTGTTCGGGGAGGTGATGGCGCAGGTGCCGCGCACCCTTCCGCTGGAGAAGGTCGCGTCCATCAAGGCCCGCATCGTCGCCGACGTGCAGCGGGAGGTGCCCCGGGCCGAGATCACGGTCGCGACCGAGCCGGTTCAGCTCGACGACGAGACCGTGCTGGAGCGGATCCTCCTGATCGCGGCGAAGCGCCGCGTGCCGGTGCACCACATCATGGTCCAGGAGGTGGCGGGGCGGCTCAGCGTCAGTCTCGACTTCGAGGTCGACGGGCGCATGAGCCTCGGGAGCGCCCATGCGCTCGCCACGAAGCTCGAGACCGCGATCCGCGACGAGTTCGGGGAAGAGATCGAGGTCGACACCCATATCGAGCCGCTGCGGGTCGGCGCGCTGGCGGGCGCGGACGAGAGCCCGGAGGTCGCGGCGCGGCTCGGGATCTGGCTCAGCGACACGGCGGAGCGGATCGGGTCCGTGCGGGACATCCACTCGGTGCGGGTGCGGCGGACGGATGCCGGGCTCGTGGTGCACTACCATTGCCGCTTCGACCCGGCGCTCACGGTCGCGGACATGCACGACCGGGTCGACGAGCTGGAGCGCCGCTTCCGCGCCGAGCACCCGGAGGTCGTGCGGGTCATCGGCCATGCGGAGCCGCTCAAGGAGCGCTGACGCGCTCCTCTCCACGCCGGTGTGCGGGCGCGGGGCGGCGCCGCCGGCGGATCGTGCGTTCGAGGTCGTGCGGCTCGTCGTCTACGCCGGGCCGCTCGAGGGGTGTCGAGGGCGCGGCTGGTGCCGGCGCCGCGACGACGCCTCCCGTTGCCTCTGCGCCCCGGCCCGTCCAAAACACCCCTGCCCTTCCCTCTGCCAAGGCCTGATACGATGCGCACCGAGACCGCCCCCGTGATCCGCCTCGAGGATTATCGGCCGAGCGACTTCCTGATCGAACGGGTCGAGCTCGACGTGCGGCTCGATCCCACGGCAACCCGGGTCACGGCGGTGCTGGCGCTGCGTCCCAACCCCGAGGGCCGGCCGGGCGCCCCGCTCGTGCTCGACGGCGACGACCTCGTCCTCAAGGCGCTGGCGCTCGACGGGCGCGACCTGCCGGCCGGCGCCTTTGCGGCCGATCCGCAGGCGCTGACGATCCCGGAGCCGCCGCAGCGGCCCTTCACGCTCACGATCGAGACCGAGATCGACCCGAGCGCCAACACGAAGCTCATGGGCCTCTACCGCTCGAGCGGGATCTACTGCACCCAATGCGAGGCGGAAGGCTTCCGCCGCATCACCTATTTCCTCGACCGGCCGGACGTGATGGCGGTCTACACCACGCGGATCGAGGCCGACCGGGAGGAGGCTCCCGTTCTGCTCGGCAACGGCAACCCGGTGGCGTCCGGAAGCATGGCCGGCACGAACCGGCATTTCGCCGTCTGGTACGACCCGCACCCGAAGCCGTCCTACCTCTTCGCCCTCGTGGGCGGCCGCCTGGGGCGCGTCGCGAAGCCCTACCGCACCAGCGAGGGGCGCGACGTCGAGATCGCGGTCTATGTGGAGCCCGGCAAGGAGAGCCGCGCCGATTATGCCCTCGACGCGCTCGAGCGCTCCATGCGGTGGGACGAGCGCGTGTTCGGCCGCGCCTACGACCTCGACGTGTTCAACATCGTCGCGGTGTCGGACTTCAATATGGGCGCGATGGAGAACAAGGGCCTCAACGTCTTCAACGACAAATTCGTGCTCGCCTCGCCCGAGACCGCGACCGACGCCGACTACGCCAACATCGAGGCCATCATCGCGCACGAGTACTTCCACAACTGGACCGGCAACCGCGTGACCTGCCGCGACTGGTTCCAGCTTTGCCTCAAGGAGGGGCTCACGGTTTTCCGCGACCAGGAATTCTCCTCCGACGAGCGCTCGCGCCCCGTGCACCGCATCGCCGAGGTCAAGACCCTGCGCGCCCGCCAGTTCTCGGAGGATGCCGGGCCGCTCGCCCACCCGGTGCGCCCGACGCAGTACCGCGAGATCAACAACTTCTACACCGCAACCGTCTACGAGAAGGGCGCCGAGATCGTCCGCATGCTGAGGACGCTCATCGGCGAGTCGGATTTCCGGCGCGGCATGGACCTCTATTTCGAGCGCTGCGACGGCACCGCCGCGACCGTGGAGCAGTTCCTGCAGGCCTTCGCCGACGTCGGCGGCCGCGACCTCACGCATTTTGCCCGCTGGTACGCCCAGGCCGGCACGCCGCGCGTCGAGGTGCGGGGGCATTACGACGCGGCGGCGCGGACCTACCGCCTCGACTTCGCGCAGGCGACGCCGCCGACGCCGGGCGAGGCCGTCAAGGAGCCGATGGTGATCCCGGTCGCGCTCGGGCTCGTGTCGCAGGACGGCGCGCCGCTCCGGGCGACAGCTGCGGGCCTGCGCGCCGACGGCGTCTTCGTGCTCGACAAGGCCGCGGACAGCCTCACCTTCACGGACGTCGCCGCGGCGCCGGTTCCGTCGGTGTTCCGCGGCTTCTCGGCGCCCGTGAAGGCGACGCTCGATCTTTCCGACGGGGAACTCCTCGCGCTGCTGCGGCACGACACCGACGCGTTCAACCGCTGGCAGGCGGCGCAGACGGTCGCCATGCGGATCCTGGTCGGCCTCGCGCAACGGGCGGACCACGCGGCCGCAGGGCTCGACGGGTTCGCGGCGGCGCTGCTCGCGTTCCTCGAGGGCGAAGCGCTCGCCGACCCGGCCTTCGCCTCGCTCGTGCTCATGTTGCCGAGCGAGACCGACGTCGCGCAGGAGATCGGCCGCGAGGTCGATCCGGACGCTGTCCACGCGGCGCGCCAGTCGGTGCGCCGGCACGTGGGCGAGCATCTGCGCGACCGGCTCTCGGCCTTGCGCGACGCGCTTGCATCCGATGGTCCCTACAGCCCGGATGCGGCGAGCGCCGGCCGGCGCTCCTTGCGAAACGCGGCGCTCGACCTCCTCGCGGCCGCGGACCCGCGGCTCGGCGAGACGCAGGCCGCCGAGCAACTCGATCGTGCGACGAACATGACCGATCGACTCGCTGCCTTCGCGGTGCTCACGACCCTGCCCGGCGAGGCGCGCGAGCGGGCGATCGCGGCCTTCGGCGAGCGTTACCGCGACGAGCCGCTCGTCCTCGACAAATGGTTCGCGCTTCAAGCGGCGATTCCGGAGGCCGGCACGCTCGACCGCGTCAGGGCGCTGATGAGCCATCCGGGCTTCGCGATCACGAATCCGAACCGGGTGCGCTCGCTCGTCGGCGCCTTCGCGTCCGCGAACGCGACGCAGTTCCATCGGGCGGACGGAGCGGGCTACAAATTCCTCGCGGGAATCGTCCTGCAGCTCGACCCTGTCAACCCCCAGCTCGCCGCACGCCTTCTGACAAGCTTCGGGATGTGGAAGACGGTGGAAAAGTTGCGCCGCGAGCGGGCCGAAACGGCCTTGCGGCGCATTGCTGAAAACCCCAATCTTTCCCGTGACGTAAGCGACATCGTTCATCGTTCCCTAGCGTAATCGCCTTTCGTCTAAGCTATTGATGGGCCTTGCTAATTTACGCATGTGTCGAATGTGCCGCAGGCCTAAAAGGGTGTTAATATTTTTCGCGTCCGAGGCCTCCGGAGCGCTGGACAAATCAGCGGCTGCTGATTCTATTGAGGAGGATTCGGAGAGATGCGGCACGTCCTCCGAGCAAGGACGATAAAAGACTTCGGAGGGGGCTTCGCATGGCGGGGGCGGAGACCGCATGCGTATCCGCACGCGCGGGTACGATTCTAGGCATCACGCGATCGCTCGCGAACCCGGCTTATCGCCGGCTCGAAGAATACGAATCCTGGCTCCGCCTCGCCGTCCCGGCCTTCCTCGGACTCTTCCTCGTGACGCTCGTGGCGAGCGCCTGGATTCAGGTCGGCGACGGCCGCGAGGAGGCGGTCGTCGACGCGATCCACGACATCGATATCATCGCGACGCTCGCGGCCGCGCAGTTCGGCGCGCGGGCTGCGCCTCCGGATCGCAGGGCCGCCTCCAAGCAGCTCGACGAGCTCGTGCGCACGATGCCGACCGGCGCCCTGTCGCGCGGCCGCAGTCTTCTTCTCGTCGACCATCGCGGCCTCGTGCTCGCGGCCTATCCGCCGGCCGCCGACGCGCCGCGCAGCCTGACCGAGCTCTTCGGCGACGCGCAGCCGCTCATCCTCTTCGCCGACCGCGCCGGCGTGATGACGATCAGGCTCGCGGACGGACGCGAGGGCATCGCCACCGTCCGCTCCCTGCCGGCGTCGGAAGGGCAGATCGCTGTGGCGCAGCCGCTGCCGCACGTGCTCGCCGGCTGGCAGAGCCGCACGATCGGGCTCGTCTCGCTCTTGGGTGCCACCACCGTGGTGCTGCTCGGCATCGGGCTCGCCTATTACATGCAGGCGAACCGGGCGCGGGCCGCCGACCAGGTTTGCGAGAAGGTGCGCCACCGGATCGACGCCGCCTTGAACCGCGGCCGCTGCGGGCTGTGGGACTGGGACATCGCCCGGGGCCGGATCTACTGGTCGGATTCCATGTACCGGCTGCTCGGCTACGAGCGGCACGACGAGTTCCTGTCCTTCGGCGAGGTGAACGCAATGGTTCACCCGGACGACAAGGACCTCTACGGGCTCGCCGATCAGCTCGCCTCCGCACGCGCCGCCCAGGTCGACCACGAGTTCCGCCTGCGCGGAGCGTCCGGGCAGTGGGTGTGGCTCCAGGCCCGCGCCGAGATCATGAATGATCCCGACGATGCGACGCGCCACCTCGTCGGCATCGCGGTCGACGTCACCGAGCAGCGCGGGCTCCAGGAGCAGACCGCCACCGCCGATGCGCGCCTGCGCGACGCGGTCGACGCCATCTCGGAAGCCTTCGTGCTGTGGGACGCCCACAACAATCTCGTGCTCTGCAATTCGAAGTTCCAGAAGCTGCACGACCTGCCGGGCGACGCGATCGCGGCGGGCCGGAGCTACGCGGAGGTGATGGCGCAGGGGCGCCCGCCGGTGGTGCAGCACCAGATCGTGCGCGAGGAGCGCCAGGACGTCGGCGCCCGCACCTTCGAGGCGCGCCTCAACGACGGCCGCTGGCTCCAGATCAACGAGCGCCGCACCAAGGACGGCGGCTACGTCTCGGTCGGCACCGACATCACGGCCCTGAAGCGCCACGAGCAGCGCCTGACCGAATCCGAGCGCGAGCTGATCGCGACGGTGAGCGACCTCAAGCAGTCGCGCCAGAAGCTCGAGGCCCAGGCCCAGCAGCTCGCGGACCTCGCCGAGCGCTACCTCGACCAGAAAGCCCAGGCCGAGAGCGCCAACCGCGCCAAGTCGGAGTTCCTGGCCAACATGAGCCACGAGCTCCGCACGCCGCTCAACGCCATCATCGGCTTCGCCGAGGTGATGGAGAGCGGCATCTTCGGCGCGCTCGGATCCGAGAAGTACGAGGAGTATTGCCGCGACATCCACTCGAGCGGCGAGTACCTGCTCTCCGTGATCAACGACATCCTCGACATGTCGCGGATCGAGGCCGGCCGCGTCAGCCTCACGAAGCAGCCCGTGGCCGTGAACGCCGCGGTCGCGCGGGCGCTGCGCCTCGTCAACGAGCAAATCCGGGTCAAGGGCCTCAGCGTCACCATCGACGTGGCGCCCGAGGACGTGACCGTGCCGGCGGACGAGCGCGCGCTGCACCAGATCCTGGTCAACCTGCTCCAGAACGCCGCCAAGTTCACCGGCGAGGGCGGCTGCATCACGGTGCGCACGCGCCAGGTCGCGGGCGCGATCAACCTCTACGTCGAGGACAACGGCATCGGCATTCCGGCGCATGCCCTGCAGAAGCTCGGACGCCCGTTCGAGCAGGTCGAGACCGAATTCTCGAAGAGCTACAAGGGCTCGGGGCTGGGGCTCGCCATCGCGCGCTCGCTCGCGGAGCTGCACGGCGGGTCTTTGCGCATCCGCTCGCAGGAGGGCGTCGGCACGATCGTCCTCGTCCACCTGCCGCTGGCTCAGGGCACCCACTCGGACATCGCGCTCGCCGACGCCGTGGCATAGAGCTCCCTCTCCCCGCAGCATACCCCCTCTCCCCGCAGGCGGGGAGAGGGGGCCACGGGCGGAGAGGGAGCTCCCCCTACCCCAATACGCGTGCGAAGATCTCCCGCACCCGGGCGCGGTTCTCGTTGAGGTGGCTGAGAAGCACTTTCGGGTTCGGCAGCCCCACCGCCGCCGCGAGACGCTTGAGGATGCCAGGCGACACGGTCGCGGCGTCGAAGCGGCCCTCGATCGTCAGGCGCTGCCACTGGAAGATGTCGTTGAACAGGCGGTGGGCGTCGACGAGGGTGCGGGCGTCGGCTTCCGCGAGCAGCCCGGCGGCGCTCGCCTCCGTGAAGACCGCTTCGGTGCCGAGCCCGATCAGGGACGGGTGGTCCTTGGCATGGGCCAGCACCAGCCCCTGCGCGATGAAGTCGAGGTCCGTGAGCGCGCCGGCGGCGAGCTTCATGTCCCACGGGTCGGCATCGCCCTTCTCGCGCGCGATGAGGCTCCGCATGGTGCGGACCTCCTTGAAGACATGGGCCCGGTCGCGGGGGGCGCCGACGATGGCGCGGACCGCAGCTTCGGCCTCGTCCATGAAATCGGCGTCTCCGGCGAGCGGGCGCGCCCGCGTCAGCGCCATGTGCTCCCAGAGGTCCGCCTCGCTCTGCTGGTAGGCCTTGAAGCCGGGGAACTGCGAGGCGACCGGACCCTTGCCGCCCTGCGGCCGCAGGCGCAGGTCCACCTCGTAGAGGCGCCCGCGACGGCTCGGCACGGTCAGCGCGGCGACGAGGCGCTGCGTGAAGCGGGTGTAGTAGACGACCGCATCGAGCTTGCGCGGCCCCGTGCTCTCGCGGGTCTCCTCGTGGAAATCGTAGAGGACCACGAGGTCGAGGTCGGACCCGGCGGTGAGCTCCCGCGTGCCGAGGCGGCCGAGCCCGAGGATCGCGACGCGTGCGCCGGGGACGATGCCGTGCTCGGCCGCGAAGGCTTCGCGGACGCGTTCGAAGGAGACCCGGATGATCGCGCCCGCCAGAGCGGCATAGGCCTGGCCGGCCTGGGCCGGGGAGAGGATGCCGGAGAGGAGGCGCGCACCGGTCAGGAAGCGCACCTGGCGCGCGGCATCCCGGGAGCGGTCGAGGAACTCCTCGTAATCGTCCGGCCGGCCGACGAGCTGACGCACCTGCTCCTCGATGGCGGCCTCGTCGGCGAGCGGCACGCCGAAGGCGGGATCGATGATGCCGTCGAGGACGTGCGGCGACTGCGCCACCGCGTCGGCGAGACGCGGCGCGGTGCCGAGGAGATCGGCGAAGAGCAGGCGCAGGCGGTCGTGGGATTCCAAGATCGTCAGGAGCTCCACCGCGGCGGGCATCCGGCCGAAGGCCCGGTCGAGGGCGGCGAGCGCCCCGTCCGGATCGGCGGTGCCGCCCAGAGCCGCAAGCAAGGCCGGGACCAGTTCGGTCAGAACCTCGCGGGCGCGGGCGCTGGTGATCGCGGGCCGGCGGCCGAAATGCCACCCCCGCACCGTCTCGGCCACGATTTCGGGCTGGCCGAAGCCGAGGCGCCGCAGGGTCGCGAGCGTGTCGGGGTCGTCGGTGGTGCCGGTGAAGACGAGATTGCCGACGTCGGCTGCGAGCTCCGGCCCCTCCTCGAACAGGAGCGAGTAGTGGCGCTGCACGGTGTTGGCGTGGCGGCACACCTCCTTCTCGAAGGCCTTGAGGGTCGGAAAGCCCGCGAACTTGGCGAAGCGCTTGATCTCCGCCGCATCGGCGGGGAGGCGCTGGGTTTGCTCGTCCGCGACCATCTGGATGCGATGCTCGAGGGTGCGCAGGAAGCGGTAGGCCTCCGAGAGCTCGTCGCGGGCCTGCGGCGTGATCCAGCCCTCGTCGTGGAGCGCGATCAGCATGTCGAGGGTGCGCCGGCCGCGCAGGGCGGGCCGGCGGCCGCCGAAGACGAGCTGCTGGGTCTGGACGAAGAACTCCACCTCGCGGATGCCGCCGCGTCCGAGCTTGATGTCGTGGCCCGCGACCGCGATCTCGTCGTGCCCCCGCACGGCGTGGATCTGCCGCTTCATGGCGTGCACGTCGGCGATGGAGGCGAAGTCGAAATATTTGCGCCAGATGAATGGGCGCAGGTCCGCCAGGAAGCTCTCGCCCAGCCCGAGGTCGCCCGCAACGGGGCGCGCCTTGATGAGCGCCGCGCGCTCCCAGTTCTGCCCGACGGTCTCGTAATAGGTGTAGGCCGAGGGGAGCGACACCGCGGTCGGGGTCGAGCCGGGATCGGGGCGGAGCCGATAATCGACCCGGTGGACGAAGCCGTCCGGCGTGCGCTCCTGCAGGAGGCGCGAGAGCTGTTGCGCCACGCGGGTGTAGAAGGTCGCGGCCTCGGTGGGGTCGGGCAGCGGCGCGGTCTCGGGGTCGAAGAACACCACGAGGTCGATGTCGCTCGAGTAATTGAGCTCGCCGGCCCCGTGCTTGCCGAGCGCCAGCACGACGAAGCCGGAGCCTACGCCCGGATTCTCGGGGTCGGCCAGGCGGATGCGGCCGAGATCCGCCATCTCGGTGAGGATCGCGTTCACGCCGCCGCGCACGGAGGCGTCCGCGAACTCGGAGAGGGCTCCCGTGACCGCGTCGACGTTCCAGACGCCGCCGATGTCGGCGAGCGCCACGAGGAGCGCATGGGCGTTGCGGTTCTGCCGGAACAGCCGGGCGATCTCGGGCCGGGTGGTCTCGCCGCCCTTCAGGGCGCGGAACGCATCGAGCTGACGGGCGACGATGTCCCGGTGCACCTCCTCCGGGGGACGGAGGGCGAGATCCGCGAGGCGCGACGGGTCCTGGTAGGCGAGCCGCCAGAGGAAAGGGGAATGGTCGGCGAGCCCCGCGAGGAGGTCGCGCAGGCGGCCCTCGGCGAGGTGGGGCGCCAGGGCCGCGGCGTCTGGCTCGCCCTGCACCCGCTCGATCAGGTCGGCGATGCGGGCGCGGGCCTGCCTGGCGCTCGCGAGGGGCGGCGCCTGGACGAGGCGGTCGACGAGGGGCTGTGGGGTCATGCGGAGGGCGCGCGCAGCGGGATCTGAATCAGGGCGCGCAATCCTGGCCCGTTATCGTCCAGACGCAAGCTGCCTTCGTGCAGGCGGGCCACGGCCGCCGCAAGACTGAGGCCCAGGCCGAAGCCCGGGCGCGAGCGGGCGCTCTCCAGGCGCACGAACCGCTCCAGCACCCTCCCCCGTTCCGCTTCCGGGATCCCCGGCCCGCGGTCGCCGATGGCGATCACCACGTCGGCGCCCTCGCGCTTCGCCGCGACGGTCACGGCCTGTGCGGCCTCGGGGGTGGTGGGCGCGCCGTATTTGAGAGCGTTGTCGAGGAGGTTCGCGATCGCCTGGCCGAGCAGTTCCCGGCTGCCATGGACGGGAAGGTCGTCCTCGACCGTCACCTCCAGGGGCACGCCCGCCTCCTCGGCGACCGCCTCGTAGAGTTCGGCGATGCCGCGCACGGCTTCCGCCGCGTCGAAATCCGTGAGGGTCTCCCGGGCATTGCCGGCTTCGAGCCGGGCGATCATGAGAAGCGCGTTGAAGATGCGGATGAGGTTGTCGCTCTCCTCGATGACGGCCTCCAGCGCCTCCCTGAGGGCCTCCCCGGACTCCGCCGTGCGCAGGGCCTCGTCGGCGCGGTTGCGCAGGCGCGTCAGCGGCGTCTTGAGGTCGTGGGCGATGTTGTCCGAGACCTCGCGCAGGCCGGTCATCAGCTCGCCGATGCGGTCCAGCATGGCGTTTAGGTTCTGGGCGAGGCGGTCGAGTTCGTCGCCGGTGCCCTCCATCCTGAGCCGGCCGCTGAGGTCGCCCGCCATGATGGTCCGGGTGGTCTCGGTCATGTCGTCGACGCGCTTGAGCACGCGCCGGGTGATGAACCAGCCGCCCGCGCAGCCGAGCACGCCGACGAGGAGGAGCGACGAGCCGAAGGCGGTCTCGATCGCGTCGCGCAGGCGCCCGCGCTCCTCGACGTCGCGACCGACGAGGAGGCGGAAGCCCCCGGGCAGGACATAGACCCGGACGATGGCCTGATGCGGGGTGGATTCAGTGTCGTCGGCGCGGCCATAGGCGACCTCGCGCTGGCCGGGCCGGTCGAGAATCCCGGGAGGAAGCATGCCGATATTGCCGGTGATCCGCTCACCCGCCTGCGTGGTGACGAGATAGAGCGAGGCGCCGGGCTCGCGCGCGCGCCGCTCGACCGAGTTCACGAGGCGGCGCAGGCCGCCGACCCGGTACTGCTCGGACAGGCCGGTGATCTCGGCCTCGATGGTAGAGACGAACTGCTCGTCGAGCACGCGCCCGGCGCTCCACGCCACGTAGGCGAGCGTCGCGAACGCGAAGATCGTGAAGATCACGAGATAGGCGAGCGACAGCTTGAACGCCGTCGAGCGGGCGAGCTTGCCGAGGGCGGTCACGGCACCACGTCTCCCTCCCCCCGCTTGCGGCGGGGAGGGATCAAGGGTGGGGGGCGGT
>JAESGR010000238.1_pt1 | contig 69800 bp, 61 predicted proteins | sample 9269771 | NCBI WGS metagenome assembly JAESGR01 (sample SAMN15739572, study PRJNA653492) | algae metagenome | isolation source: Chroococcus sp. CMT-3BRIN-NPC107 and co-occurring heterotrophs from well... | place: USA: Clark Mountains Wilderness, California | collected 2010-04-18 | reverse complement strand
ACTTGATAGAGGAAGTTTAAATTGAGTAACTGCTTGATACGGCGATAAAAATTATTCTTGGGAACATAGGTTTCCACTATAAGTGAAGGGCAAGTTTTGTTGAACTCTTTTCTTTTGCCTACCATTCTTGAATTTACCACTCAGAAGGCAGATTCCAAACCAGTAGTTGTGCAACAGCCAGGACCTCTTGTAGTTCCGCTCTAGCATAAAAGGCATATTCTAAATATACCTCTACATTCAATAGAGAACTCAAAATTCCTCTATGTAGTACCCTAACATGATAAGTCAAGAGGTGTTATGAATCTTGCAAATGATGCTTTCAATTTAAGTCTCAATCCCATATTACTTATTTACAAAATCCTTGATCGTTTGTCTAAAAAGCTCCGGCTGATGATGAAAAGCATGGTGCCCTGCATCGGGAATGATGACTGCTTTTTTTTCCATAGAGGAAATATGATCCAATAGGTAATTCACTTCTTCCGGTGGACATACATCATCATGGCGGCCTGTTACAATTAAAATGGGGTTAGTAATTTTTGATAAATTATTCACTAATACAAATGCCTTTTCGCTTTCAATGATATTACTCTCCACCATATCCGCGGCAGACATATTTAGATTGGCTGTTAAAGGATTGTACGAAGAGAAGAAAGCAACTTTTAGATAATCTTTAATTTCTGGTAATTCTTCTTCATAGTGCGCATAGATATTTTCTTCCACATACACGTTCCATTGTTTGCGCTCTTCCTCTGTATCTAACACTGGATGCTCCTTGCACCAGGTAAGAATTTCTTGCCATGTACTTTGATCATTGCCATTGGCAAGTTCCTCATTAGCTTCATTGACTAAAAAAGCGTGTCTGAACTGCCAGCGCAATGTTGAATCATGATCTGTTGTTACTAGCCCATTGGCAGAGATGTACTTACTGATTACTCCCTCATTCCCATACTTGATCATATAGAGGTAGGTGAGGTAGCCGCCAAAGCTATGTCCAAGTAAATGCACTTTGGCATTGTATTTCTTCTGTACCACTTGCGCTACCTGGTGTAAATCCTCCAGGTATTGATCAATAGAAATTGCTGCCATGTTAAAATTCCCCTGCCTATTCCCCATTCCTCTGGGTTCATAGTATGCAATCGCAAAATCTTTTTCAAGCGTGTTCTTAAACCCTGGATAGTCAATATGGGCAAAGTCCATGGTATTGTTAGCAGGTCCGCCTTGCACAAACAACAGTATGTTACCCGATGCTGTATTCCCACGAACTAAGACTGGCATATAGTAATTCTCATGCTTAATATGGAAGAAGTCATTAGCTGAAGGGGATATTTCAAAATAGTCCTGACAAGAGGTGAAAGACAGGGCTAATGCCATAATTAGTATTGAAAGTATTTTTACTGTTTTCATAGGTAAATGCTATTTTAAACTTTTTACAAGACCTGCTTCCAGAAAGTATTGAGGCGTTAACCCACCTGCATAAGGTGTGATAAGCATAACACGGTTTTTGATATACCACCCATTAATAAATGAATTTTCAGAAAATCTATGTCCTAGTCGAAGTGCCGGTGAAATGACAAGGTGGCTGGTACCAGCAAAAGGCAATCTGTCTATTTGACTGTTTTCTTGTATCTGGTAAACATTCGGAATGAAGGTCCGCAAATAGCCTACTGGTAGTTCGAGTCCATACTGAAATCCTTTTCGATTTGTTTTTATCCATTCAATTAGAGGATTCACATATACGCCTGTATGTCTATTTTTGTGATAATAGAAGCCTGCCCCAAGCCCTCCTATCCATTCCTGCCTGGTATTTCTTCTCTCATTCGTTTTTGTGCCTAATACTTTACCATAGGTAACATTGGCACCTGGATGAAAAATAGTAGCGCCGCTGTATCCTGCTTCCAGATACGTTTGTGCGTGGGTGCAAAAGGAAATCGCCATCATTCCTACACAATACCATAATCGTGTTTTCATGTTTGATATTATTTTAAAGTTTATAGTTGAGGTTTAAAAATGGAAGTAATGTTTAAAAATCTATCTTGTAACTCAAGATGAAATAGCGATTGGATTGCGCTTCATCTTCCTGGTTGAAGGAATATTCTTGGACTTGGGCGGGATTTCCATTTTTAGCTTGCTTGTAGCGTATGCCATACACATTTCTTTCCAATAGATTTAAAATATCGAGTTTGAGCTGATGCGATGTTTTCTTCCGTTCCCATTTGTAGTACAAACTAAAATCCAGCCTGTAATAGTCACTTAATTGTTTGGTGTAGGCAAGCTCTGGTATTTCAACCTGGTAGTTATGCTCAATAGACTTCTCTAAATCAATAGGTATTACTCTTTTCCCACCAGAAAAAGCACCACGAAGATTTACTCCTAAAGCTTTGGTTTTGTCTTTTCCGTGGCCAAGTGCAAACTCTTTTCCTCCTACCAGGTTAGTAGCAAAATTCGTGTTATACCTGGTGTTACGCCAGATGCCGTCAAGGGCTTTATACTTAGCATCATAGAGAGATCCTGTCAGCAAAAAATAAAACCGCCTGGCATAATTTTTTTCCAGCGTAAGCTCAACCCCATAATTCTTTCCAACCCCTCTATTAACCAGATTTTTTGTAGAGAAAGAAACATCTTCGTTAATGGATGAATAAGAGCTTTGAGGATCGTTCTCTACCGGAATATCAAATTGATATTGCAGATACGATTCTATTTTTACATGGAAATTCTCCGAAAGGGCAAGATTATATCCTAACACCATATGTGCGGCTCTGCTTAATCGAAGGTCTATATTAGGATAGTAGGTTTGCCCCTCAGACACACGTTGTCCATAGTAGGTAGCCACGCTTTCATGCCGGCTGTGAAGCCCAGCGCCCAGGCTCAAATATTGATTAGCACCTATTTTTCGTTCAATGCCTAGTCGTGGTTCTGCAACTACTTGTCTGCTCAACGAAAAATAGGTGAGATGTAGTCCACTATTAATGATCCAGTAATCAGAAGGCTTATGCTGCCATGAAAAAAAGCCTTGAGCCATATGTGCATTCCCCTTTTTTTCAAGTGTTTTTGTAAGAGTACCATCCGGTAGACCGTTTTCTGAGTTGAGTTTAAAACTCAGCTGGTTTAGCTTTACTCCTGCAGTTACCATATTTCGAGCATTGAACTTGTGGGTGAATGTGCTAGCAAATCGATACGCACTGTTGATATATTTTCCTCTCTCTTCTATGAAGGGCTCCATGGTAGAGTAGTTAAAATCAGAGCTAGAAGGGCGGTTTTGTGTAGCATTTATAGCTACTACACTTTCAATTAGGGTCTTATTATTTTTTAATGGAATAGTATGTGTGGCCCCTACAATCCCTACATCATAAGATTGAACATCGTAAAATGTTTTTAAGACTTCTTGTTCTTCTTTATCAAAATAGGCAATTCTAGATTCACTACTCCAGCTGCCCGTACCTCCTAAACCAAATAGAGAGAATGTACCATATTTTTTACTGGGCAGATTAATCTTAAAGGTAGCATCCTGAAATTGGGGGTAATCATAATCAGGCCTTACTTTTGCAAGTAAACCCAAGGTGGAGTATCTATAATTGAGCAAATAAGACCCCCGGTTCTTACCAATAGGTCCTTCCGTAGAAGCTCTCAGTCCGAACGAGGCAACTTCAAGGGTGTGTTCCCGTTTGTCTGCATTTCCTATTCTCATTCGTAAATCAAAGATTCCAGAAGTGGCATTGCCAAATTCAGCCGGGAAAGCACTTACAAAGAAGTCAGACCGGGCCATATTGCTACTGTTTAATATATTGATAAACCCTCCTGAGCTTCCTTCCACCGCATAATGATTCGGATTGGCTATTTCTATTCCTTCCAGTCTCCATAAAAGGCCACGAGGAGAATTTCCTCTGACGATGATTTCATTGTTATATCCATTGCTAGAAGTTACCCCAGCGTAGGAAAGAGCCATCCGGGCCGGATCCCCCAAACTTCCGGCAAATCGCTGCGTCTCCTCATCAGAGATGGATCTGGCACTTACTACAGCCATTTGATTGGTAGGAACGACTTTATTATTGTATCCAGATATGACAACCTCTTCCAGCTTGTTTACACTTTCAATCATGCCAATACGCAAGGTTACTTCTTTGCCGGAACCAAGGATGATATTCTCTATAATTCTACTTTGATACCCCACATAACTTACCTCGAGTTTGTAGGTTCCTATGGGTAAATTTTCAAGTACAAATGAGCCGTCAGTAAGCGTAGATGTACCTGTTGCAGGGTCAGTGTTAAGAACCCGAATGATAGCGCCTGGCAGCGCAGCAGTAGAATGCTGGTCATATACCTGGCCTTTCATTTTTTGGAGTGGCTTTGGGTAGGTTTTTTTTTTGAAAACAATATGGCTTCCCACCACTTTATACGCTAGCCCTGCTTTAGAAGCAATGTCATTTAATGCATTTGCCAGTGGTTCATTGGTATAGGTTCCGCTTGCTTTAAGAAGACCCACATCATTAGCAAAGGCAATTGATACGCCGTAGTCTTTCTCCATTTTTTGAAAAACAGCGCCTAATTCCTCGTCATGGAAAGAGATAGTAATGCGTATATTTTCCATGTTTTGTTGAGAAAAGGCAATGAAAGTGTAGAGCAATAATGTTATTGCCATCCAAACGATTCGTATGTTCATGTTCTTAGTTTTCTGCTTGGGAAGATTGGGTAATCAGGTATCCATCTTTTGTTTTTTGAATGGAAAGATTGCAGGTAAGCTTGAGTACTTCTATAATATCAGGCAAGGGAACATTATTGAAGGTAGAAGTTAACCCACAATCCGTATCAACATCAGGAGAGAGTTGTATTTGGTTATCATAGAATGTGTTCAGGTCATTGATTACTGTCTTCAGAGGAGTTTGCTTAAAAGTAAACACTCCTGTCTTCCATGAAGTATAATTTGGATTGGAATGCTTATAAGCTGTAACCTCGTCTTTATTTGCAGTAGCCCCATAGCCAGCCGTGACAGTAACAGACTTTTCGCTAGTAGCTGATTGTACGCTAACCGTTCCTGTGGTGACCGAGACTTCAGTTTTCTCTGTATCGGTATCAACATTAAAAGAAGTCCCTAGTACGCGTATGTGGGCGTTTTTAGTGGATACAATAAAGGGTTTTGAAGGATCTTTTACAATTTCAAAAAAGGCTGCTCCTGTCAATGTTACTTTTCTATCTGAACCAGTAAATGTTGAAGGATACGCAAGTGTTGCATCATCATTGAGCCAAACTACAGACCCATCGGTAAGTTCAATTCTCTGTTGCTTATCTCCCTTTGCCTGCAATAGCGTGTCTTCCTGCCTAAATGTATTTCCAATATAATAGAAGGCTCCTACCAAAAGACCTATCACTACCATGGCAGCGGCCACAAGCCGTCTCAGTTGTGGATATAGAGGCCTTATCTTAGATTGGGATGCAGTGCTCTTGTTATGCTTGCGGATAACATTTTGCCAGGCTTTTTGAGAATTAAAATCCTTCGTTGATAGATTCTTATACTCAAAAAACCTTTTCAGTTTATCATATTCTTGCCGGTTGCTAGCTTTGTATTTTTCTATCACCTGCTCTTCTTCAGCCGTAGTTTGATTAAAAAAATGCCTGGTTAGAATATCGTAAATATTTTCCTGCATGGAATCAGTAGTATTTGGCCATATGTCGTAAGACTATAGGGCTCCCCCTACTGCTAGAAAAAATTTATTTTAAAAAGATTGATAAATAAATCCAGGAAAGATAGCCGGCATCTTTCAAGAGCATGCGCAGTTTTTTTAAAGCCCGGCTCATTTGATTTTCAACGGTTTTGTCTGAGATATGTAACTGTGCTGCTGCCTCTTTGTAGCTTAATCCGGATTGGCGTACCAATAAAAAAACTTCCTTTGTTTTTGGTGGAAGTTTGGCAACAAGATAATCAAATAAGGCTTCTACCTCTTCCTCTGAGCTAATCTCATTTTCCAAAACATCAGTCTGTAGGAGGTGTTCAAAAACCACTTGATTAGATTTTTTCTGCTTTCGTAGAAAGTCTATGCATTTAAACTTAACACTGCGAAGCAAAAATCGATCAACATGCTCTACTCCCTCCAGGGAATTCTTTTCCAGAAGATGAACAAACAAATCCTGTACAATTTCTTCCGCTAAGTCATACTCTTTTACAATTTTGGCAGCATAATTACAGAGGGGAGAATAATGTTCATGAAAGATTTTTTCAAAGCTATAATTGTTATGCATCGCAATACCAAAATAGAAAGTGTAATAGCAAGAATTTTAATAAATCAAATTAAAAGAATTTACCAAAACAAGTTATAAGTTGTTTATAAATCATTTAGCTACTTGAGACGGTATAGGCTTCTATTGCTCATAGGGAAAGTATTAGCTTTTAGTAGTTACTTACTGGTCATCTCCTGATATAATTTGACAACTCTTTCCATTATCTAAACCAAGACAACATGTCAAAGGGGATAGAATTTTGAGTAAAAGGTTGTGAGCTATTCCTTCTCTTCATGAACATAAATAAAATTTCTAGAAAGGGCAGTAAATTTAATTTCCCCTTGCATGAACCATAAAACTAATGATTCTTCAGACTGGGAAGGCACCGGTGTAAGCCCTCATATTGAAAACGGCACATGCCAAAGCACTTGAGAATTTGAAAAAGAGTAATGATACTTATAACAGTAGATAAAATGCATGAATTATGCATCCAATTAAGCTTGTTAGGCTTCCAAAGTTTACATTACTCGTAAAAACACCAAAAAAACAAAGGCTACTATTCTGTAAAATCCTATAGTTTTGGTTAATATGAACTGAGTCAAATAACTACATCTAGCTAAACACCATTGTAAGTTATCTCAAAGGGGCCATTCTATTACTTTGGCCCTCTGATTTTAGTACCCAAGTAATTCTAAAGTGTGTTCTTTCATAGAAGAAATTTGATTTAAAACCTTTAGGTTATATCAGCAGAAGACCAGGCTTTCTGCTCTAGCCCGTTGTCCAAAACGCAAGCTTAGTTAATAGCCAATGTTATTCTTCCATTGTTCTGTCAACTCAGTTGGCGTCAACCCAAATTGCTTTTTGAACACAAAGGAAAAGTGGGATAGATTTTCAAAACCCACTTCAAGATATACATCCGATGGACGTCGTTTTTTCGTCAAGATTAAATAGTGGGCTTGCTCCAATCGCTTTTGCTGCAACCACTTTTCGGGTGTTGTTTCAAATAGCTTTGTAAAATCCCTTTTAAAGGTGGAAAGGCTGCGTCCGGTGAGTTTGGCAAATGATGACAAGGAAATGTTATACTTATAATTATGGTGCATATACGCCTCCAAATCTATTTTATGCGGCTGCCCAAAATCAAACAAAAAGGTTTGAAACATATCCCCTGTTTGAAGCAATAACTCAATAGCTTCACATGTTTTAAGTTCAGCCATTTTTGCAGTAAGTTTTTCCGGGCTATTAATATAGGGAAACAAGGAGTCAAAGAAGCCTTTCAAAAACACATTCCCTGTCAGGTCAATCATCGCTTTATCTTTATAGGCACTTTGTTTGGGGATATTATTTTCTGCTGCGTATTGGTGTAAAGTGTTTTGGTCAAGAAACAGGCTGATTAACGAAGGAGGTTCACCGTTTGGCCCAGCTTTTTTTAGCTTTTTAAATAACTGATTTCTTCGCATGACACATATGGTACCTTCTTTCATGACGAAGGTTCCTTCATTGGAAAAATACTGCGATTCCCCAGATAACATTATTCCTAAAGCATGATCGGGAAAGTAATGCTCACTACTTTGTGCTTTTTGATACCCACTCGAATACAGGAAATTATGTTGAAGAATGAAGCTATTTTCCATGGCTTATGAGTTTATTTGACTCATGATCAATTTATCCATTTGCTTGTCGGATAAAATCCTTCTCAAAAATAACAAAAGTGAAGAGGCCATTTGTGAAGTGGTATATCTTGTTTTTGGACGTTTTGCTTCTATTCCCTTCCTGACAAGTTTAGCTATTACTATTGGCTCTACTACATCCTTGGACAGCCGGGTAAAGACATTATGAGTTTTAGCGGCCAAGTCTTTGTAAGCTGTATGTCCCGATACTTTCAGGAGAATATCGGTTGCCACATTTCCCCATTCCGATTGAGTAGCTCCTGGTTCAACAACAATTACGTCGATGCCAAATTCTCTGACTTCATTTCGCATACTATCGCTTAAGGCTTCCAAGGCAAACTTACTTGCATGATACCAACCCCCTAATGGAAAAGCAATTTTACCCCCAACAGAGGAAATATTTACAATCTTACCGTATTTATTTTCCCGCATTTTCGGCAACACCAGTTGTGCCAAACGCATAGCACCAAACACGTTTACTTCAAGTTGATAACGTGCCTCTTCCATGGGTATGTCTTCGATGGCGCCCTCCAATCCAAAGCCTGCATTGTTCACTAAAATATCAATACTTCCTGCTTCTTTCAAAATTTGAGTTATACTCTCCTCCACACTTTCATCTTTGGTAATGTCTAAGGCAATCGGTTTGATGCCGTAGGCTTTGAGCTCTTGCATTTTTTCTATCCTGCGTGCAGCCCCATATACCTGGTAACCATTTTGTGCTAAATAAATGGCGGTTGCCTTGCCAATTCCGGCCGAAGCTCCCGTAACTAAAACTGTTTTTTTCATGTCTATAAAGTTTATAGTACAAAGATACTTTGTGCTTGCTATGCATGGTTTGTTGAAAAGTCCAAGTTTACATCCTGAAAAGGTCAAACTGGACTTCCCCTCTAAAATCAGAAATTGAAAGAGGGCGGATTTGAATGTAGAATCGGAAGTTAAAGTATACGGGGCAGTTAGATTAACTACTCAGGTAAAAGTAATTGCTGAATCTAGTATATTTAATAAAAAGCACAAGCGAATGAAGGAACAAATTAAAAAAGCAATTCACCAGGATCTAGAAGAGTTAGTAGTCATGGCTAAGGATTTATGGCCCGACTATTCTCCGGAGGAATTGAGAGTTACCTTCGCAGAGATTCTCTCCCAAGATAAATTCCATATTTTGCTCTATCTAATCGCTGAAAAAAGCATAGCCTTTATTTATCTAAGTATCCGAGTAGATTATGTGGAGGGGTCGGATCAAAGTCCAACCGGCTATGTGGAAGGAATTTATGTAAAGCCGGCCTATAGAAAAAAAGGCATAGCGCAAAAATTAGTAGAAGCAGGTGAACAATGGGTCAAGCAGAAAGGATGTAAACAGATCGGATCCGATATTCTCCTGCACAATCAGCTAAGCTATAATTTTCATCTTCATTGTGGCTTCAGGGAAGCTGCTAGACTCATAGCCTTTATTAAAGATTTGTCATAGAATATAGATTTATACTTATGAACAATACAGCACACATAAAGTGATCAAATGATATCTGGATAACTGAACGGATAGTAAAGGAATCGTGTCAGTTGTATTGCACTTGTTTGCTGCTACCTATCCTTCTGCCAGATAGTCAACCAACTTGTGAGGGTGCTACTCCATAGGCTTTTTTATACGCATACGAAAAATGCGACAAGTCTTCAAAGCCCAGGTCCAAGTAAATGTTGGATGCTTTTTCCCCTTTTTTTGTTAGCAGGTAATGAGCCTCTTGTAGCCGCTTTTGTTGCAGCCAACGTCCTGGTGTTTTGCCAAATACTTTTTCAAAATCCCTTTTAAAAGTTGCAAGGCTTCTGCCTGTCAAGTAAGCAAATCGTTCCAAGTGCACGTTGAAATGATAATTTTTATTCATAAATGCTTCCAAATCTATTTTATGTGGCTCGGTAAAATCAAACAAAATATCTTTTAGCTCAGGATTAGTTTGCAGTACTATTAACAGTCCTTCTTTTATTTTTAATTCAATCAATTGTGGATTATTCAGGCCACCGGCCTGCTGGTATTGGAGCAAGGAATGGATATAACTTTTTAACAGGTTGTCTGTTTGTATTTCTACTACAGGTACTCCATATTGTTTCTCCTGAACCGATAGGTCGTATTCCACGCTAAAATCTCTTAATAGTTTTTGGTTCAGATAAATAGATAAGGATTTAAATTCACCATTTTCGGGCGGCTGTTTCACAAATTTTATCAACTGATTTCGCCTGATTAATTGAAATGAATCCTCTTTTGGGGTATATTCTTTGCTGCCATCACTTAGCATTAAAGAACCTGCTATCTGATAACTCAAGGTATGTTCAGGCACAAAATGTTCTCCCTCTCTGCTTCTTTGATAATAGCAGGAATACACGATGCCTGTTGATTTGTTTTCTGTTCTTTTGGTTTCCATTCCATCCTCAAATTACGAAATGCATTCTTTTGATCGTATGAAAGTCCACCTTAAAAAGTGGACTTTCATTTAGGCTATCGAACGGGCTGTCTTGTCTACTTATCCATACTTGTAAAAGCTCTGCTTATATAGTTTGAAGCTGACCTGCCATGTATACTACAGCAGTTTTTCCTCTGGTCTACCTAGCCTTCCAATGTTAGTACATACCGGTTGTTTCACTGCTCCTTGCTCAATTTACCCTTAACTGTAAGGCCATTATAATTTTATTCCTTTTTGATTTAGATATTTTTTCCCTTCTTCAGTCTCGTAAAATTTAGAAGCATCCGCATGGTCAGTTGAAAGACTGACCGGTAACCACTTTTCAAATTCTTCTTTTCTGGCTTCCTCTGCTTTTTTCAAAATACCAGCTGCTTCACTACCCAATATCAGGTGAACAGGAGGCTCGGGATGAACAGCTAAATCAAGCATTATTTTAGCTGCCTTCACCGGGTCGCCTAGTGGAATAAATTTTCCTGATTGTAAGAATTCCTTAATCTCACCGACCGTATGAGCATACCCCTCTACATCTGGAGCAAACGTCATAGAGCTACCAGCCCAATCGGTACGGAAACCGCCTGGCTCAATAGAAGTTACCTTAATTCCCAGATGAGCTACCTCTTTGCTGAGTGATTCTGAAAATCCGGCTAGGCCGAATTTGGCCGCCTGATACAGACTCAAACCAGCATTCCCTACCCGTCCACCAATAGAGCTGATTTGTAAAATACGCCCTGATCTCTGTTGCCGCATATAGGGTAAAACAGCGCGTGTAATTTCAATGGGAGCCAACAAATTTACAGACAGCTGGCTATAAACCTGTTCGGATGTGAAAGCTTCTGTCGCACCTGTAATGCCAAAACCTGCATTGTTCACTAATACGTCAATGCCTCCGAAGTATTTTACTGTTCCTTCAACAGCTGCGTGAATTTGTGATTCGTCATTCACATCTAAGGGTAACAAAAGAATTTGATTTGGATATTTTGCTGCCAAATCTTTTAATTTTTCCGGGTTTCGTGCTGTAGCGGCAACCTTATCACCATTTGCCAGAACTGCTTCTGTCAGGCTTCTGCCTAATCCTCTGGAACTTCCTGTAATAAACCAAACTTTTGTCATTGTTCGTAAATTTTTGTTAAGGCAAAGGTCTGCCGAAATTCCAGAAAATGATTTGTTAAAAAGCTCAATGTTGCTTTGTTGTCAAGCTCAGGTTGTTACCAGAAATTGTCAGGTTTTGGATGTATGTACCGGGGTAGGTTAAGATGGCAGGAAATAACCGGACTGCTGCCTTCATAGCGGGAATTCTAACTAAACTACTGCATTAATTAAAGTTCTTACCACTAATTATCTGCCTAATATTATTATTTGTTTCTGTATCAATTAACAGATTTCGCGGGTCGATCCCTGCTTCCTCAGGCTTTTGGGATACCCTCACAACTATACGGTTAGCCCCAGAATGAATCTTGTGTTTGTTTACGTATAAGGCTTTTTTAGTTCCTTTTTTATCATTTCCAAAGACCCCTACCTCAATCAAATCATTCATTGGAACATTAGTTTCTACATCATTGTGATCAACTTGAACCTTCCGGGCAAGCACATCCATCATTACAAGCCATTCACCATCTTCTGTTGATTTCAGGCTTGCCGCTTTTGTCTCTAACTCCCAGAAAGTATTGGTTTCAAATAGGTCTTTAAGCAGGTACTGAAGTGAATCAGGCGTTACTGCCATAATTTGCCTATAGAAATCAAGCGAGGTTGCATAGGGAGGTTCGCCTAATTTAAACTCATTTAGTAAGTTGTTTAACGCCAGGTTTACTTTTTCTTCTCCTACATATTCACGTAAAGCATACATGGCCAAAGGCCCTTTTCTGTATGCTCCAAACCCGTCTACTGTTTGCAGGAGTGGCACCGCAGCCCTGCTGCGTGGGTTCAGATACTCACTGCGCATGGCTGAGAGAAGATTTTGCAGGTGTTCTTTTCCATGCACTTTCTCTACAACCCCTAAAGCACTATACCAGGCAAGGCTTTCAGAAAGAAATGGTGCCCCTTCCTTATCTGCCGGAACCAGTTGATGCCCCCACCATTGATGGGCGACTTCATGGGCTGTCACAGCAAAAGGCAGATCAAATTTTCTTGCATCCGCCTCCGGATTAAGTAAGGAGAAGTTGGTAGAATAGCCAATGGTGCCAGGGAATGAAATCCCTCCTGTACCCGGGTCTGCATATTCTATAAATGTTAGTTGACGAAATGGATAGGTACTGAAATTGGTTGAATAATACTCAAGTGAGCCAATCATCCCCTGCTTGATTGTTTCCAGATTCAGCGTATTCTCCGGGTGATGATAAAGTTGTATATCAACACCTTTCCACGTAGACTTACGCAGGTTATAATCGGCAGAATAAATGTGATACATGTTTTGAATAGGAGCATCCGCCACATAGTGAAAATACTGCCTCCCCTGTTTCGACCATGTTTTTTTCAAACAACCTGGAGCTATGGCAATCTGATCTTTTGAGGTACCCACAGTAACTTCAAAATGTATTCTCTCTCGTCCGGCCCGGTCCCAGATTGCCTCTTTATCATGGAGAGAACGCATTACTTTCCGTGTAGGCAGTGCGTTCTCTCTCCGTAAGGCTTCACTGCTTAGTTCGCGTTCCTTCTGGTAACCAATAGCAGGCAACCATTCGGAATTTCTAAAATAGCTGCCATTGCTGATGACAGCCGTATTTATTCCACTGTTTGAAAAACCCTCTGGCCGGAAATGCACCCTATACGTCATTTGCAGAGAATCTCCAGGATGAAGAGGCTGCCCAAGCAAATAGATATAGTGACGAAGGACATTGTCTGCTAGCACCAGGTTGGCTTTCCGGTTAAAGGTTATCTGACTGGTCTCTACACCTTCTGTAAGGGCTACGTGAATGGAATCAATACTTATTTCTTTCTTATTAATTAACTGATAACTTCCTTGCACCAGGGCTTCGCTTTTATCAGGGTAAAATTCAACATGCAGAGTAGTGCTTGTCAGGTGTGGCTGTGGACTGTTTTTGTACTTGCCATACAAGCGTTCATATTCCACTTGCTGGCTAATTATCTGCTTCTTTGTCTTATATTCATTGAGAATATTGGTGTTGTAGAAAACTATACCGCCTATAACTGCGGTGAAGAAGAACCCACCTGTAAGAAGTTTTAATTGCTTAAGGCCATTGAATACCTGCTGAAATCTCCTCTTAAAAGGGATTTCTCTGCCACGTACCCAAACCTGTTTTGCCAGCAGGATAAAGAGAAATGCCCAGCCTGCCCAGTAGAGTTTGAACAAAATCCAGGGCAAGAGAAAAGCAGTCTGCTCATAAAAAATGGAAGTAGCAAGCCCAGTGTCTGAACCAAAGATCAGTAATTTATGCTCAATGCCGAATCTGGGGGCAATTAGGGTATATAAATAAAAGAGCAATACTGCCAGGTGTCCTAGGTATTTCTGATTTATGATGATATGTAGGGCCATAGCTACCGCTGCAAACGTTAGATGTTCCACAAGTTGTGCTCCGAAAAGCATTTGCACGTACAAAGGGATGTTGAATGCATCATATCCTGCAAAGAGTTGAATAGCCATTCCTGCTCCCATAAAGCCAACCTGCAAGGTACATACTAGGAAAGCCAGGCTTACATATTTACTGATCAGTAAGATCCCATCAGGAACAGGCACCGCATCAGAAATTTCATTCAGCCGGGTATCCCGCTCCCGCCAAATTAATTGCCCGGCAAAAAGGGTAATCAGCATCCTTACAAAAATCTGCAAGGCCGAGCTATGCATATATAAAGTTACCCGTTCGGTGGTAGGTACTATAGGCACACCCATAGGACCTTCTGCAAGGTTTGGGATGAGCACAAAACTATAAAGGGTGATCGCAGGGATGAGTAGCCCGGCAGGACTCATGACCAGTTCGTGGTAGAACTGTAAAGCAAGCATGCGCGTCTGTGCCATTCTTCCCTGCTGACTAAAAGACCGAATGGCTGTTGAAAGTTGTATGGGAGTTAAGGGCTCATTTAAAATACTTTGTACTTTAGCTGGAGCTACTTTTTTCCACCCAAAACTGCCGGTGTAATACGACATCTTGAATTGGAAAAAAGCCAACATGCCTATCATCAAGGATATACCTATCCAAAGCGCCCGGTTTGCCAATAAAAATCCCTTCAGTTCAATGGTTTTCGTATTGATTTGCAGCGGCGTTAGTGACCATCGTATGGCAGTTGTTACGGTAATACCAGAGGGGTCTATTAATTTAGCAAAATTCCAGTTGCCTGCGAAAATTTCCAAGGTAAATGTACTTATTACAAAAAGTATCACCCCACCTACAAATGCTGCCATTGCATGCCGGGTGTACAATACCAGGCTATATAAAATGGCTGAGGCAATAAAGGCATTGGGAAGGGTTAGAAACAGACTTGCATGAATAAATGCTAGGGGGTTAAACTCTCCCAATAAGGCAGGCTCAAGCTCTTGTGTACTTCTAGCAAGAATCAGGCTCAATGGAAGTGCTAGCAGTAACAATATACAGGCCATGGCAAACGTACCAAGAAACCGTGCACCTACATACGTAGATTTTTTCACAGAGCTTGTGTATAGGAGTGAATCCATTCTCGAGTTTATTTCGCGCATGGCTCCGTCTCCAACCAGGGCTGCTATAATTAATAATCCAAACTTGTTGACATATCCTGAAAGCTCTGCAATAACCATGGGCGAGTACAGCAATATATGCTCAACAGTTTGTGCATACTCGGCAATTTCACTTATCACCAGAGAAATCAGTCCTACAACTGTTGCAAAAAAGATCCATAGCAAGGGCCTGCGGAATTGATAGTAAAGCTCAAAAGAAAAGATCTCCCAGAACTTCATACTCCTCTCTCCTTCCGCTTTTGGTGGCTACCATAATACCCTGCCATTGTGCTAAAATACACATCTTCCAAGTTGGGCTCTGCAGATTCAAATCCATTTCCAGGATGCTCAAGGTTATAAATATGAATCAGGGTGTGGCCACCGAGTAGCTTGGTAGAAATAACCCCAAAGTCACGCTCCATCTCTGGGAGTTTAGTTTTCTCTATCACCCTGCGCCAGATTTTTCCTTCCAATTCCCTAACCGCTTGCAGAGGTACCGCTTGTAGCAAAATTTCGCCCTTATTGATAATGGCCATGTTGGTGCATAACTCGGACACATCTTCCACTAAATGCGTAGAAAGAATGACCACACTGTTTTCTCCTAGTTCACTAAGCAGATTCAAGAAGCGCACACGCTCTGCCGGATCTAGTCCTGCGGTGGGTTCATCTACAATCATCAGTTTTGGATCTCCCAGCAAGGCTATGGCTATGCCGAAACGCTGCCGCATGCCTCCAGAAAACCCTCCCAGCTTCTGCTTCCGTTTGTCCCAAAGGTTTGTTTTCTTGAGCAAAGCCTCTACTACTTCTTTGCGGGATGCCCGGTGAATATATCCTTTGAGCAGGGCAAAATGATCTAAAAGCTTTTCAGCCGGTACACGCTGTAGCAGGCCAAAGTCCTGAGGTAAATATCCTAGCGTTTTGCGAAGTTCATTTTTCTCCTTAATTACATCTATGTTTCCCAACTGTATCTGACCTACATCGGGCTCCTGCAAGGTGGCAAGGATACGCATGAGCGTTGATTTACCGGCACCATTAGGGCCAAGTAATCCGTACATTCCTGGTGGTATAGTCAGCGAGATATTATCTAACGCCTTCAGACCATTGGAGTACGTTTTAGTGACATTGCGGATGGATAAGGTGCCTGAGGTATTTTCCATAAAGAGTAGTTTTCGCCTGCGAGAATTCGTTTACTTACCTGATAAAATTTTCACTAGACCAAAGAAAGGCTGAGGATAGATGAATAGAAAAAGGAATATACCACACATGAAAAACAATCGGCAACTAGCCCTTTTTCTCAAGCCAAATCATTGGCAGATCATATAGGGGGTGTTGCAGACTCAGATCAGGAAGTGGTAGAGTTGCTTTGATATACTCAGCAGAAAGAAATAGCTTGGGGCTATGAATCGTATAAAAAATACCTTTACCCTCCTTTACAGCATTGGGTGGTTTTTGATCTTCCTGTTTTTTTGCTGGGTGCTTAAAAGTGAAGGGCACAGTAACTGGCTTTATTTATCAGCAAGTATGATACTGATTTCTGTAAGCATTTTTTTCAGCCACCTCTTCATTTTAACCCGCTTTCTGAATAGAAAAAAAATAAGTTTGTATCTGCTAGGATTGATATGCATCTTTTTAGTTAGCCCCCTACTTTACCTGGGCCTGGAGAAAGAAGAAATATACGATTGGCCCTCTTTCCTGGATCATTATTTCACTACCTTGTTAAGTTTTGTGTTGTTTTGTATTATTCTAAGCGCTGTTGGGAGAACAACAGAGAACTGGTTTTTGAATACGTTGAAAAAAGAAACTCTCCAAAAACAAGCTTTGCGTGCGGAACTGGCTCTTTTAAAATCTCAAATCAATCCGCACTTTTTGTTTAACACCTTAAATAACATTCATACACTGGCCTATAAAACTTCTCCTGCTGCTGCCGAGGCAATCATGGGCTTATCTTCTTTGATGCGCTACATGCTATACGAATCAAATTCAGACACTGTAGCACTCCAAAGAGAGATTGATTACTTGCAGGATTTCATTAGCCTGCAAGGATTACGCTATAAAGAGAAATCGATTGTAGACCTCCAAATTACTGGAAATATAGAAACATGCAGGATTGCTCCCCTGTTATTTGTACACCTGATTGAAAATGCCTATAAACATTCTCCGGCTACGCTCCATGCAGGCGATATTAAAGTGAGCATAGAGGTAAAAGAAAAAGGACTTACCTTTAGCATTCAAAATCCGGCAGGTAATAAAAACTTACGGTTAATGGATGAACAAGGAGGATTTGGATTGTCGAATTTTAAAAAAAGACTGCAACTAGTATATCCCCAAAGGCATACATTTGAGGTAAATAACTCAGATAACGTATTTAAAGTCATTTTAAAAATTCTCCTTCAGATATAAGGCGATGCAAGATAAACTAACCTGCTATATAGTGGATGATGAACCTCTGGCCCAAGAAATTCTGGAAGCATACATTGCCAAAGTACCCTTCCTCGAGCTTAAAGGGTGCTTTGGTAGTCCCATAGATGCTTCCACTCCCATGGAAAAAGATAAGCCTGATCTGCTGTTTCTCGACATCAATATGCCTGATCTGGATGGCTTGAGTTTTATTGAGATGTTGAATCCGGCTCCTATTATTATCCTTACCACGGCTTATGATCAGCATGCGCTGAAAGCGTATGAACTGGAGGTAAAGGATTATTTACTCAAGCCTATTTCCTTTGAACGGTTTTACAAAAGTGTGTTACGGATTTATCAGAGCAGAAGCAATAAACAGCAACCAGAAACGAAAGTATCAAAAAGAGATACGGAGAATGAAACAGAGTATATTTTTATTAAAGTGGGGACCCGTATTCAAAAAATTTCCATCAAAGACATTCTTTTTATTGAGGGTATGAAAGACTACCTACGCATCCATACTAGTAAAGAAAAACTTATGACTCTACTAAGCTTTGCCAAACTGGAAGAACTCCTCCCCTCAAACAAATTTGCCCGTGTCCACAAATCATATATGGTAGCCATCGCTAAAATAGACCATATAGAAAAAAACAGAATCAGAATAGCCGATCAGTTCATACCCATCAGCGATACTTATAAAGAAGCTTTTTCCAGACTCCTGAAGGGCCTCCTATAATCAACAGCTGTTACAGGTAATGTATTCTCAGAAGTCTAAATCCAAACAGACGTTTTGCAAACAGGAGCCAGCTAAATACATTGACCACTTAATAATTAAATATACATCTACCTATCTGCCCATTTTTCATAACTTATTTCTTCAATGTTAGGCAGATAGCCTAGTGTTTTGTGGACTTCCTCTTTCCCTTTGTCCACGTTCATTTCATCAAGATGAACACTTCAGATTTTTGCAGGGTAGCCAGGATACGCGTCAGCATAGATTTGCCCGCACCATCTGTAGGTTTTGGAGAGAATTGGATATCTGTAGTACTGTTTACCTTGCATTTACAAGCCTACGTATGATGGTTTTAATTTATACTATTATAAAACTTTATAATTCAAGGTATAACAACAACAAAAGGGATAATATGCTATTCCTGCTTTGATAGGGTTAGTTCAGGCATAGTATGTAAATCGGGTATAGGTTTTTTTAATTTGTTTCTTTATTTAAACCCAAAGAGCAAAGGAAACAGAAAGGTCACAATCATTGCCCATATGCAGTAAATGGGTAGATAGAAGGCAATGGCCTTACCCACTGAGCTTAAGTCTGCCTTCTTTAAGAGTACCCTGAAGAGTTGTACTGTTACTAACAAAAGATTTATCAGAATCAAGACATTTCCACCTAGAACAGCGGCCCTGTTAGGCGTAATCCCCCATTCTGTAATCCGGAACAAGATTGCAGATAGCGCAATACCATTTACAAGGATAGTTACTACCGATAGTAGAAAAATAACCCATAATTCAACTCCGTGTTTAGTTGACTTAGCTGTTTCAGCAACGGAAAAGAAAATGATGGCCATCACACCAATTAATAAGCCGTTAAAAATCAGTAAAAACTCCCGGTCATTATAGGGGTCTTTCCCTGAATAATCGATGGCTACAAGATAGATCAAAAGCATCACTAGTACTAGTGGACTAAATATTCTAGCAATTACCGGGGAAACTCTACCAACTAATTGCGGATTAGTTTGAGTAAGATAGGTGCCAAAGATCGGTGCAGCAGGTAGACCAAAAAGGACAACATTTTCAAAATAAAACTCTTCAATCTGAAAGCCAATGAGTGAGAAAAGCCCGATAGTTAACCCGGTCATGATTCCTCCCGCTATTAAAATGAGCGTGGTCATGACTACCAGGTCGCCATTGTATTTCAAATAACTAAGCCGTTTCTCATCTATATTTTTGATTTCCCCAACAAAGGCAAAACCCAAAATCGACCATAGAAATAGGAGCAAATGAACGCATGACAGGAGTAAAGTATCACTTTTAGTTAAATCAGGGAGAAAATTGATGAACAGTAGACTCAAAAGAGTTGTGCCCACTATAAAAGCCATCTTACTCTTTGAGAATTTATTCTTCCAGGCAAAGTAGGCAGTTAAGGCAGGAAAAATAATAAAACCTATATTTCTGGGATAGAAAAACTCTTCATCTATACTGAAAAGTGCCGGTAGTTTTGCTATAAGACCCGCCAGCAGACAAGCAATTACCACAACTACCAACTCTCTGTTTGTACCCCAATTGATCTCATCACTTTCGTAATTTAAGCGTACACTCCAAAAATCGGCAATTGAGTTATCTTTTAGCTCCGGATAGAGGGCAAGGAATGATCGCTTAAAAAGCATTTTATTTGTTCTGTATAGCTTTTCTAAATGCCCTGGGTCGTTTAAATGAGTAAGTATTTCGTCTTTCATTCTTGTATATTTAAGATTTATAAGGTAAAATCTTTGATGCTAAATGTTTAGGTAGTTCAATCCTAAAATGCACTAAGCTACATCTAAATGAAGCATCCAATCTAAAATAAAAGTAGAGCCTATCTCTTTCTTCAACCTACTTACTTGCACAGGTAATACATAAAATAATAGAGGATACTACCCAAAGCCAGTTGTAGCTTTAATCATAATGTTATTCTTGCTTAGTCATTTTAAAAGTACTTTGTATTTCAAAGTTAAAAGATAAGTTATTCTTATACAAACTTTGCTGAAAGTAAATTTTTATACTACAGGGGTATAATCCTATTAGTAAATAAACTAGTTGTCAATAATAGATTTTGTGGATAATCCTTAATTGAATTCACGGTCATGAGTGGAGTAACAAAACGTAGCGTATGTTCACTTCCTTAATTATAAAGCTAATAGCTTGTGTACTTCTGCGATGAAAAATGGGAGTTACTCAAAATACCCCTGGCTGTTGCACAACTATGGCTTTTGATTGTGGCTTATGAATAGTAGCTTTATGAATGGTAGGAAAAAGAAAACAGCTCAACAAGAATTGCCTATCAATTGCCATAGAAGACTATATTCCGAGGAATAATCTGTATCGAGGACTAAAGCAGGTGTTGGATTTGGGTTTTATTTATGATATGGTCAAACCTTATTACGGCCACTGTGGGCAGAAGTCAGTAGATCCGGTGGTATTTTTCAAGCTACAATTGGTAGCTCATTTTAAAAACCTGTGCTCTGAGCGGGCCCTTATCAAAAAGAGTCAACTACGCTTAGATATCCTTCACTTCTTAGACTATAATGTAGGGGAACGTCTACCTGGACCTTAAATCACAATTTAATCGTGAGGTCCGCCATAGTACTTTATCGCGTACACGTAAGCGATTATCGGCAGAAGTGTATGAGACTTGCTTCCAACGCATTCTTAGCGCCTGTGTAGAAGCAGGGATGTAGTGGGCTCACACACTTGACCATTCTCGGTCAATAGTGGATGCGGCCTTTGTAGAAGCCAATGCATACTGAGCATTCACGCTCAGAACTGATAGCCTGAAGCGAAAAGCGCTGTTAGAATGGCAATTGGTGAAGGGTGAAGGAAAACAAATCAGCCCTACCAAGCTAATAGGGCAAGCTTCTTCTTTCACTGCTTTGGCAAAGACAGACAAGCCGAAAAGCTGTTCCAGAAATAACCGCAGCCATATCAGCATGAGTGATGGGGATGCCAAACTCAGCCAAAAAGCGGATAAAATTTCTCGGTTATATTATCTATCTAGTATGAGTGTAGATACATCGGATGTGCTTCGCCATCCGTTCGTCATGTAATTACACATATAGAGGCAAATTGAATGAATCAGTCATGATTCATCGATGAACGAGATTCTAAACACTTAGTGCCAATTGTAGACAAGCTTTCAGGAAAGCTTAAACAATATGGCCTGCCCCCTTCAATATTTATTGGCTGATGGGGGCTTTGGATCAGGCGAGAATGGACCTGCTACGCGTGCAGCATCGGCTCCATGCTTCATTGGAAGCACGCCATATTAAAGGCTTCATTTCTTTACCTGGTAGTTACCATTCGGTAAGAGAGGGCTTCCATTATGATGCAACACAAAATGCCTATATCTCTCGCAATGAAAAGTTGCTCTACTATCATGGCATCAAAATAGAGTATGGCTTTGCTAATTATTACTATCATGCCCGAGTAAAAGAATGTGGCGTGTGTCCTTTCAAAAAGCATGTTGTGGCAACAAAAGACGACAAAGCTTAAAGTTCAGTGTCTACCGTCATTATCAGCAGCGCATGCAAGAGCGAGTAGAAAGCAAAGAAGGCAAAAAATGAAAGGGCGAAGGATGGCTACGGTGGAACCTGTTTTTGGTAGTTTACTCAACTACTATGGCATGAGAAGAGTCAATGCGAAAGGTAAACAAGCCGCTCATAAGTTCATGCTCATGTCTGCCTGTGCGTATAATCTGCAAAAACTTCTCTTTCACATACATGATCCAAAAAATAAAGTGCAAGTCCTTCCTACTCAGCAGTTGCTTGTTCTTTATTTTATTTCCTTATGCATTGTGCAACAACCAGTCCCGTTTTAGGTAACTTAAGAAGATCAGTGTGTCGTCCTAAAAAATGTTGACCGAGGTCTCGTCCGGAAAAAAGTTAACGATTTTGGATGAATAAAAAATCAAATTCTAATTACGGATATAGCTTGACAAAAGAAAAATATTCTTCTTTGTTATTATACCTAAGTACTGATTAAGGTTGACAAAAATCATAAGTATTTTTATCTCAAAACTATCATTGTCATAGTGGTGGACTTGTGGATAACTCTTGCAGAGTTATCCACAAGTCCACCGCTTTTTGATTCATGAGTTAATAGTAGTACTACTTTCATTATTGTAAGACTTCTTCTTCCACTTCTTTATTAATGGTTCGGTTACTTGATGAGCCAATGAAGGAGTTAAATTACTGCAGCTCATATGAGGGCGAAGAGTATTGTAGTTAGTAATACTCTTTTCTACAGCTAGGAGTGCCTCCATATGGCTTTTGAATACCCTATTTAACTTAAACTCATGTTTGAGTATGCCATTCACTCTTTCTGCTATTTGATTCTCATAGGCTTCACCACTATCGTTCATGCTGATAGTAATGCCTGCAGCTTTTAGCTTTTTTACATATTCAAAGCTGCAATATTGTACGCCCCGGTCAGAACTGACCCGATGCAGGCATCGTCGCAGGTCCGATGAATAAGATCGTTTTTTGTTTTGCTACGGTTGGTAAGTGCCATTTGCAATGCATTCAAACACCCCTCAGTACTCAAAAACTGATGCAAGCAGTAGCCAACAATCTTTTTTGAATACGCATCACTAATGAGTGACAAGTAATTAAAATCATAACCAACATACATGTAAGGTATATCTATGAACCAAGAATGATTCATCGACCCATACCTGCTCAGTTTCCCAGAGAGGGAGGCCCTTAATCAGGTTAGGATATTTCCTCAAAAGATGATTAGACTGAGTAGTCTTAGGCACCGATCTTCTATGCCTGATGAGCATTTGATGTGTTCTAAGTAATTCATGTAGACGATCTCTGCCCATAGGAATACCACTTTTTTGTAAGGGTTCCTGTAGTAAGAGATACAGCTTTTTTGTACCCAGTCCATGGATTTCTCTTCGAATAGCAGTTACCAAATCCAGTACCAACATGGACTGAGCAATACGTTGATCTAGAAATACTCTTTTTTGATGAAAAGCTTGACGGCTGAATGGATCAAAGTGATCCATTTAAACAGTCTGCAAAGGCTACCGACTCTTACCTTTGCAATTTGATTATATTGTAGCTTTAAGACCGTTTGGTACCAGACTTTTTTCGGATGGATATTTTCAAGTCCTTCTCAGCCACATCTATCATGGTATGAAGGGCTAAAATCATCAAATTAGCCTCTTGTAAGCCTTTTTCCAAATCCTTATTTCGTTGTTTTAAAGCTTCTAGGTTTTGTTTTTGCTTTTCATTCATGGGAGGCAAAGAGATGAGACCTAACTCAATCTTTTTCTGATAGGAGCTAACCCAATGATAGATTGTTTGGATAGAGTGAATGCCTAATTCTTGCATGATTTGTTTGGCATCTTCCCCACCAAATAGCACGCGAAAGGCTACTGCCTCTTTAACTTCTTCGCTATATTGATAGCGGTTTAATAGTTCTCGAATGTGATCTTGCATAGATACAGTTTTGTTTAAAAACTGTCAACCTATAGCCGGACAAGACCATATGTTAAGGATCTTGTCCTAATATGGGTTGACAGAAATGCTGCTTTGGTATCTCAATAGTTATATAAAGAGTAAAAAGTTTTAGACATAGAGGTAGTACAAGCTGTTCTTTCCCCACACCCCTTCTTCTTTTAGTTCCTGAAAAGGGGAGTATTCTATTTCTGAGCTCCAAAAGTTCACATCTACTTATCTATAGATGTTCACAGCTTGTACTTACCTGACTTGGTGCATTTTTAGGGAAGGCTGTTTTATCGACGAATAAACAACCTGTTGTTATAGGCTAAGTTCTTCTTCCAAGGCAATAAAATGGGTAAGCTCTCCTTTGCTATTCATAAGGGGACTAATGCGTATCTGACATAGATACAGTTCACCATTTTTTCTGTAGTTAAGCACGCTTTCGGTAAAAGGCACTTGCTTTTGTAAGCCCAGGCTGATGCGGCTACGGGTCTGGCTGCAGGTTTTCTCTCCTTGTAAAAACGTGGGCTTTCTTCCCAGAGCAAAGCTTTTACTATAGCCACTCATCTGTGTAAACCCCTTGTTTACCCACAGGATCTGTTGGGTGACAGTAGTCAATACAAGAGCAGAGTAAGGAGCACCTAGTAAAGCTTGCAGATCCACTTGCCAGCCAAATTGGTGAGCAAACGTAAGCAGAGTAGCAAAATCAGCTGCTTTTATACAGCTTTCTTTCTGCTGCAGCAAATGCATAGCCAAGACATCCAGGCTGAGGAGGGAAATGTTGACAGTGGAGGGCTGGATGTGATCGTTTATAGCCGCATGCCTATCTTTAGGCAGGGAAAGTAAAAATACATCCAGGCACATCATATTGTTGAAATTACGGGTAGAATCACTCATAGTAGGAAGGGGGAGTAAAAAGTAGATGGACGAAACATGATTTGCGATCAGAAAATATACCTAGCAAGGTTAGCAGGATAACTAATTTGAGAGGAAATGGTTAGGAGATGGTCTTAAAAACTAGAGAATATTTTGCACATTCATACGCTGAGTGGAGTCTAGTACGAAATACTTCATTGACAGGCAGATACTTAAGAAAGGATTTTCTTCAGCATGGCTGTCTGAAAAACATTGTAATTCATTTTCAAGAAAGATGCATGGGATGGTTAACACAAAGGATAATACTAATTACGGCATTTGTCTAAAGATATGCCCACATTAATTTGACTAGCTTTAAGTTTTTGTTCCATCAGTAGGCTTAATAGAATTCCATCCAAATTTACATCATTTATTGGCATGGCAATATTTTGATCAGATCCGACTTTAGCTATCAAAATGATTGTATGCTTAACAAGTAGTACATCACTCTTGCAATTTTTATACTTGACCTAATGTATAGTTACTTGAAAGGGGAGGTTAAAATATTTATATCTTTCTTCTCACTTACCATGAGAAAGGGAAAATAGGGGAAAAGAAGTATTTTGAACAAAAATAAAAGTAATACAAATTCTTCCTCTTGCCTCCTACTTTCCATAAGGCTCAATTCCTACATTTGTGAAACTAACCCAAAAAGGATATACAGCGTACACATTCTTAGTAGGTGACAAATAAAACCATGAATAAAAAGCGAATATTTTTTACAGGAGGATCGGGAAAAGCAGGAAGGCACGTGGTGCCTTACCTTCTCGACCAGGGACATAGAGTGATGAATGTAGATCTGGTACCTTTAGATTACCCAGGGGTAGATAATCTGCAAGCTGATATTACCGATTCCGGTCAAATGTTTAATGCCATGAGTTCCTATGCTGGATTAGATGAGTTAGAACCAGGGAATGGGGTACCAAAATTTGATGCTGTTGTTCATTTTGCTGCCGTGCCCAGAATCTTGATCAAACCTGATAATGAAACTTTTCGGGTTAACACTATAGGGACATATAATGTAATTGAAGCAGCAGTCAAGCTTGGGATTAACAAGATTATTATTGCTTCTTCAGAAACCACTTACGGTATCTGTTTTTCAGATGGCAAAACTAACCCTCATGTGCTGCCTTTGGAGGAAGACTATGAGGTTGATCCCATGGATAGCTATGGATTATCAAAGGTGGTCAATGAGCAAACGGCACGCAGTTTTCAGCGACGGTCAGGATTTGATATTTATGTCCTTCGTATCGGAAATGTGATTGAGCCTGACGAATACACCCAGCTTTTTCCACATTATTTAAAAAACCCTGAGGTGCGCCGCAGGAATGCCTTTTGTTATATTGATGCGCGTGACCTAGGACAGATTGTGGATTTATGTTTGAAAAAAAATGGCCTTGGTTACCAGATTTTCAATGCCGGAAATGATCAAAATGGTGCCATTATCCCCAGCAAAGAATTGGCTCAGCAGTTTTTTCCTGGTGTGCCCATTACCCGTGAATTAGGGGAACATGAAGCCTTGTTTTCAAACCGCAAAATCCGTGAAGTGCTCGGCTTCAAAGAACAACATAACTGGCAGAAGTACTTGAAAATGGACTAATAATAGGTTGAGCAAACTAATAAAATGTGTACTCATTTCTCCACATAAACTTGACTGTCAGGCTATAATAATGCCCCTTACAGGTAACTCCACAAATAGACAAAAGAGTAAAATATAGTATTCTAACCCTGCTAGCCTTACCGTATGGGAAAGTAGACACGGTAAAATGCTTTATTGACACCAGATACGGAGATCAGATCAGTAAGCTACTCTAGTATAATGGGGAGTTCAAGTAGTGACACAAGCAAAGTGGGAGACAGTTAATTGTAAAATAAAATGGCTTTTTTCCTAATCCCACAAACAATTATTGTCTTTTCACTATATAGCTAAAGTGCATTCGGCAAGATGGGCGTAGGTGTTTAAGCTGTCAGCCTGTGCGAAAACTAGCAATATATAAATGAAACATAGATTTTTAGCTTAACTTACTATTTCATTTACTCATCACATAGTCTCCTGTTATCGGACATCAAAATTGAAATTATCCTGCACCATGACATTTGATAATCTTAAGGAGGAAATAAAGAATTGGAGGTTCACCAAATACAAACTCATCAACCTTTTGATTGGTAGTGGTTCATTATTGATCTATGAGTTTATGGCACGCCCCTATTATCGGCCTTATATCTACCGCAATAAAATCAATGACCTACATCTTGCTGGCGCCTTAGGCAATACCTTAGGAACACTAGCCACAGTATTCATTCTTGTTTCCTTGTTATCTAGAGGAAAAGAAAGAGGAAAGTATCTAATTAGGACAGCTACTATCGTTTTAGTTCTCTACGAAGTTGCTCAACCTTTATTAGTAAAACCATTGATGGGTAGGATATTCTTGCCACTTTATTGACAGGCTTTGTTAGTTATTTGATTTTTAATTTGATCTTCAGAGAGACTACTCGTACGAAGGTCTTGTCAGATTTGGATTGACAAAAACTCTCCTCTGATCATTATTTAATAAAGAGGGCTAAAGGGGAAAGAAACGTTTTGTAAGAGGTTATCCGTTCTATTCATTCCCATTCCGCTCAAGTAATGAGTTACTGTAAAGGGGGAGATACCTACTTCCTTACAATCTTCATTTAGACTACAACTATCAACATATTGGCAAATTCTAACAAGTAAAACTTGCCGGCCTTTGTTTCATAAAACTCAAGAAACAACATTTGATTGTTTTTATTATCAGTGGTTTAATTACCCAAAGCTTTGCCTCGGAAACAAGAGTTTCCTACATGAATTTCTACATTCCTACTCACCTACATATTGATCTGCTGTATTCTAGTCTATATAAGTAATTCATTTTTTACCCTTCTAACTCATCGTTCTCAATTCGGAAGCATCTGACAGGAATGTTCGGTTATACTCATAAAGTTAATTACTTTATCCGGGACAATGCCCTGCCCTTCTACCCGTAGAATTTTATCACAATCCTCCAGATCAACATTTACTTTCAGGTCAGGAAAAGTAAAGGGAAGCAAGGATTCGTTCTGCTTGTTTTCTATTTTCAATATTGGTTTTAAAAATCTCTACCATCTATCGACTCTTTTACATATTTTCCGGTAAGTGAAGCAGATGAATGTATAATTTGTTCAGGCGTTCCTTCAAAAACAATTTCTCCGCCATTCTTGCCGCCGTCCGGACCAAGGTCAATAACCCAGTCTGCATTTTTAATAATATCCAGGTTATGCTCAATCACAACTACTGTATTTCCACCTTCTACCAGGCGGTTCATTAATGCCAGCAAATGCCCTACATCCGACATATGTAAGCCTGTGGTGGGTTCATCCATTACATAAATACTCCCTTTTTTGTGTAATTCACTGGCCAGTTTTATCCGCTGGCATTCCCCTCCCGAAAGTGTGCTTAGTGGTTGACCTAGGGTCAGGTAATCGAGCCCTACATCGCTCATGGTTTGCAGGGTATGCTGCACCTCTTTTAGCTTCATTTGCTCCAGCGCCTGTTCTATGGTCATTTCCAGTACATCCGAAATGGATTTACCTTCAAGTTTATAGGCCAGAACTTCTTCTTTAAAGCGTTTGCCACCACATATTTCGCAGGGTGTTTTTACGCCGTCTAGAAAAGCCAGATCCGTATAGATCACTCCCAGCCCCTGGCAATTTTCACAAGCTCCTTTCGAGTTGAAACTGAATAAAGATTCACTCACCTTATTTGCTTTGGCAAAAGCTTTCCGGAGCTGATCCATGATGCCTGTATAAGTAGCCGGATTAGACCTGGTGGAAGTTCCTACGGCTGCCTGATTAATGACAATGGCATCCGGATGTTGTGAGAGAAATACCTGGTTAATCAGCGAACTCTTGCCTGAGCCTGCAACACCTGTTACGACGGTTAATACACCAGTAGGAATCTCCACATGTACATTTTTCAGATTGTTTACTTTGGCATTGCGAATAGAGAGTTTTCCTGTAGGAGTGCGGTAAGTGGTTTTCAAGGGTAAAGACTGCTTCATAAACTTGCCAGTTAAGGTAGAAGCCGCTAGCAAACCCGAAAGATTTCCCTGGTACATGATCTGTCCGCCATGGCTGCCTGCCTGAGGACCCACATCTATGATATGATCGGCTACTTTGATCACCTCCGGATCATGCTCTACCACAATTACCGTATTTCCTTTGTCTCGTAGTTTCTGCAATAATCCGTTCAGGCGGTATACATCTCTGGGATGCAAGCCTACACTGGGCTCGTCAAAAATGTACATCACATCTACCAGGCTGCTGCTCAAATGCTTTACCATTTTTACACGCTGCGATTCTCCGCCAGACAAGGTATCAGTTTCCCGATTCAAGGTGAGGTAATCCAGGCCAATATCTACCAGGTGCCCAAGGCGTTCTGTGAGGGTTTGTACCATAGGAGCCGCCACAGGCTCATGGATGGTTTGCAAAAAATCAATTAAGTCGCCTACTTCCATGGCAGAAAGCTGAGCGATAGTATAGCCATGAATTTTACATCCTAGCACTGCCTGATTGAGCCTGGCACCTTTACACAGCGGACAGGGGGCCATTTTGATAAAAGGCGCTACTGTTTTTTGCGTCCGTTCCGATAAGGTTTTAATATCCCGTTTAATATACGACTGGGTAAACTTTTCGATAATACCCATATAGGTCGCATTCATGGTGCTGCCGCCAATCTGAAGCTTAAACTTTCGGGGCTTGCTATGCAGTAGCAGATCCAGTTCCTCTTCCGTATAGTCGGAAATCTTCTTGTCATTATCAAAAAATCCGGTATTCTTATACATCTCTTTTTCCCAAGTAGCAAAAAAAGGAACCTGGATCGCCCCTTCATTAAGTGATTTGGAACGATCAACAAAGTCGTCCGCAATTACACCCATTTTTCGTCCGATCCCATTGCATTCCGGGCACATTCCCTGTGGGTCATTAAAAGAGAAAGCATTGGAATATCCCACAAATGGTTTTCCAACCCTGGAGAATAGCAAGCGCATCACTGGCGAGATGTCAGTAATGGTACCCAATGTAGAATGAGAGCCTCCACCCAAGCGTTTTTGATCTACCACAATGGCCATGCTTAAATTTTCAATACTATCTGCATCGGGATGCGCATACCTGGGCAGGAAGTTGCGGATAAACATGCTAAAGCCTTCAAACAATTGCCGTTGGGCTTCAGTAGCAATGGTATCAAATACGATAGAAGATTTTCCAGACCCGGATACGCCTGTAAAGACGGTGATTTTCTTCTTAGGTATTTGTAAGGATACATTTTTAAGATTATTTTCTCTGGCTCCTTTAATGATTATTTTTTCTTGGTTAAGTAATTCCATAGGTGGAGTTTATGTTAAGTATGGCTGTAGCTTCCCGGTTTTATGATTTATTAGTTTTTAAAAGCATTACTATCACTTTGTTGTTTTTAATTGATGTTTTATCATCAATTATGGCCGAATCTAAACGTAGGTAGTGACAAGGGTATGTCAGTAGTGCAATTCCATTACACAACAAAACAAACCGGATACCTATGTCTTAGTGCTTTCGTAGAGGCCAATAGCGGCATTATATATATATAGGTAAATTCCAGAATTATTAACCCTTGAAAGTAATATCTGAGAGTTACCGTTTGCTGTTAGCTATGGGCGCTGCCTAGATTTTGCTCAGAGATAAAAATAGGATACATACTTCACTCTTTTATCTATTGGCAAAACTAGTGAGGGTGGAAACCTATACCTTGTACAAATCCGACATTTTTAAAGATGATAACCTAAAGCCATATAGTGAGAAGGGCTTATACCTGTAAATTGCTTAAAATCCCTGTTGAAATGAGCCTGGTCATAATAGCCCAAATCTACGGCGAGTTGAGTAAAGTTTTTTTCCAAATCAGCCATAGTATATAGGGCTGATTCAAAGCGTAAAAGTTTGTTATAGAATTGGGCAGAGAACCCAGCCAGTTGTTTGAAGTTTCTTTCAAATTGCCTTTGAGAAATACATGAATGGCTAATTACATCAGAAAGTATTAGCTGACCTTTGTGATGATGCATCTGCAGAATAGCCCATTCAATATTTTTGTATTTACACGTTGGAGTTCTGATCTTAGAAACCAGGAAATCAGAAACTATTTTCACCTTCTCTTCAAATGTATGGCAGGTACTTACTTTTTCAGTCAACTCTAACCCCTGAGCACCTAAGAGATTCTGTACTTCCACCACCTGATTAGTTAGTTCACTGGCAGGAATAGAAAATATAGCAGGAAATGCATGTGGGTACAGTTCAGCTCCAAAAATTCCAGATTTTTTTGAACAAGTCCAGTATTGGTTGTATAAGGCTTTTTGTCCATATAAACCGGCAGTAAATGTATTCTCTGTTTTACCTGATGCTGAACTTAATTTGAAATCACCCGAATAGTGAAATAAAAGATGTGCCTTGCTGGAGGCAGGGGAATAATGAGTAAACACCTGCCCAGACTCAAGTTCCATTTCACCACACCAAAAATATTCTACATACCCTTTTAATTGGGGAGGAGGCAAAGCTCTTTTATACATGATGAAAATATAGAACTGTTTAACAGATTTGAAAACAGATTTTACTTTTTATTTAAAATGCCTACTAAACTAGTATACATAGTGGAACATATCAACAGTTTTGATAGGTTTTTGGCTGTAGTTCCATCCTTGAAACCGACACAAATCTCTGATTTTCCTTGTTGATCAAAGTTATGAATAGCAAGGATAGATGCAGCCAACTTAGTGAATAACCTAAATCAGTAAGAATTGATGCAATAAATAGGCTAAAAATTTCTTTTTAATATTCTCTGAAATGAAATAGGTATGCTCTTCAGGCTCCATCTTAGCTTATCTGCTTCCCATTGTTTGCTCTCAAACCTTTAAGCGCTTAGGGCTCTTTATAGTTACTTTCCCTTTATAGATTGAAATTTTGGGTAGTATGTTTATAACCGACTACTATACTTGATTAGAATGAAGCATTTTTATAAGGTAAATATTATGCTCACAAAATACCTAATTTTAAGTATTGACAAAGCAATTCATTTTCTGTACCTCTGTAACTGAGTCGGTTAATTTATAAATTCTTGCTAATAAAAAGTAATCCTGCTTAAAATAATTAATTATCCATCATAAGGAAATTAAGTATAGATCTAAGAAAGATCATTTCCTCCTCCTGTATAATTGATGTATTAGTTTTTGGCTTGTTCAAGCCAGAAGATGTTCATCTGCATAAACTATTGCTTTTATACTTTTTCTTTCTTTTATCCTCTAAATCCATTTCTTTATGAAAAAGCTATTTGTAGTTATTGGAACAGCCTTTATTTTGTTGGGCTGCAATAAAGATGCTGTGGTAGAACCACAACAATCCACAGTAAGTGCTTCTGATAAAGCTAGTCGTAAGGCAGCAAAAGCTGGCAGTCAAGAAATACAAACGCTCATCCGTAAATGGGTCGAATGAGTTTATGGAAGAGATATCTCTGTGGCTCCCTTTCTTGATCCCGATGGTAGTCTGCAGTATTTGGATCAACCCTATGCCAGTGGCGTTTTTTTGTTGGGGGGAGGATTTTCTTCTCAAACGGTAAATCGGACTGTTACTATCAGCTTAATCGAATACCAATATGTATTTGTTCCATTAGTAGTAATAACTGGCTTCTATGACCAATGCGATCCCTCATTTGATCCAAACAATCCTAAAGCATATTTTCAAGGTCAATTCAAAGAAGCTTTTAATGGGCATAAAGACCTTACCTTACTCTGGGATGGTGCTTCCCTTTTATCAACGAAGCAAAAAGATGCAAGAGCTAATTCAGGAGTATTTAAATTTTATGCTGATGTGAGCTATTCTCAGGGGCCTATTACTCCATGTTCAGAAACTGCTATAAGTACGGCTTATGCGGATGGATATTGGGCGAAAATTCCTCTTACTCTTGGTACACATACCTTAACAGTAGGGGGTAATTTTGACCTCAGACGATTTAAATTCGAATTTTCAAATATGATCCATTACACGCTTATTGTGATTGAATAAAACCTTAAGGAATGTAATAATTTTGTCTATTACCCTTAGTAAGGTTAGCCTTATTAAGGGTAATACTTAAAGGCTTGCTTTTAGTAACTCCCACAAAAGACCAACTCTATTATTTCATTGGCTTACTAATGGCCTAATAACTTTCGCATACCGTGCGTTAGGGTGAGCCTATTAGCTTAGGTGCACTGGTTGGTGACCTGAGTTTGGTGTAACACTTGTATTTATTTGTTTTGCTTTCCTAAAAGATGGATTTTTTATGTTGCTTAACTTCTTTTCTCTATAAGAGTCTAGAGAGTAATACTATTGGTCTAAGGTATCAAAGGCAGTGTTCCGTTTATCTTTATAGTTTTCCTTATCCTTCAACTATGTTTCTTTCGAGACTTGTGCTACGAGCAAAAAAGCCTCATTTTCAAAGGTTTTTAACCCTTCTATGGTTTCACTACTGATTTTTGGTTTTACTTGTCCACTTTCATTTGACGACTTACACGTAGATGAACATCTAACTATCTTTTTAAAAGAGTACTTGTTAGAAAAGTATACGCCCTGCAAGTGGTCTATCCTATTTCCTCCAATGCAACTTTGAATACTTTCTAACTATTGATTTACTGCTGATCATAGCTTTAGAAAATATTTCAAAAGCCAGTAAGTTACCAGAATGAATAATTGCTCTTGGTTGCAAATTGAGTAGTTATTATTCCTGTTTTTGTTCAAGTGAATGCCACACGTTTTTGCTATTGGAAGGAGCTTCCAGCACAATTTTATAAAAAGTAGAGGGCAGTTTGTTTGTATTTATGGTAGCATATCCCTTTTTGAGCGGCAGTTCAGCTAGTAATTGATAAATATCTTTCCCGCCCTTCGCAAAGTTATTGGTGGTGCAAGCCCACACCTTTACCTGGCCTTCTGTTTGCAACGCCTTCCATGAAATATCCAGCCTTTGCTGGAGATACTTTACCTCTACATTGGCTAAACAAACCTCTCCAATCAAGGGAACACCATCTAATTCGCGGCTTATTTCCTGAGGTATATCCATGGAAAGGAAGCGGGCAATAGTAGGCATAATATCTACTATAGCAGGTGTATAATAGCTAGGGTAAGTATTTAGCTTTGGATAATTCGTTACAATCCAGGTACTGCGTTGCCTATGCGTTTGTCCGCCGTGTGATTTGCCAGTCTGCTCATCCCGCCCATGATCGGTGGTGATAAAGATGAGCCATTCTTCATTATGGTTCTTTTGGCGGTAACTAACGGCTTGGGCGATCTTTCCAATCTGGGCATCCATCTGTTGAACAGCCGTATAATACTTATCACTATCTCCATACATATGCCCCATGTCATCGGTATATTCCAGATAAACCCAGGAGAGGTCAGGCGCCTGCTTACGTATGTGGCTAGTCGCTTCTGATACCACCCGGTTATCAATCTTACTCATAAAATCCCGGCCTTTGTCATGTGGAAAAGCTATTGTATCCAGTTCATAGCCATCGGCATGGTAATCAAAGCGAATATTGCCTGTGGCAGCTAAGCTCTCCCCTACTAGTTTAGTGCGGTTATCCAACCAGCTGGAAAAAATAGCAATCTTTTTCTGTGGATACTGATTTTTAAACAAGCGAAAAATAGTTGGATAGTGATAGTTAGGTTCTTTAATATCATTGTCCCAGACATTGTGTTTGTTGGCCCAAGTGCCCGTGAGCAGGCTGTTGTATCCCACGGCTGAAATGGTAGGGCTTTGAGAGTATCCTCCTTTTTCTCCTCCTACATACGCCCGCATGTAGCGGCCTGCTTTCGAAAGACTGTCCAGAGATGGGGTGTGCACCTTTTCTACCACATCTGCCGGAATACCATCTACTAGAATAAATATAGCTTTACGTGTTTTACCCTGGCTATAACTAACCAAAGGAACCTGTAAGCAAAGCAATAATAGCAGTTGAATAGATATATGCTTCATAGAACTCACTTTTAACAGAGAAGGAAAAACCTTTTAGGCTTCTCCTTCTCGCATGTAATTTGCATTTTTTTCGAGTATAAATACTACTCCTGCACCAATAGCCACATTACCCCGTTGATATTATCGCCTTGTGGAAACTGCCGGCTTATGGCTTCTCTCACATTTGCTGCATTTAGGTTTAATTCAGCCTCTGGATACATCCACCGCTTAGGTACCTGTCCTCTGTTAATAACTCCTTCGCCTGTGGCACTAAATGCAGGAAAACCTGTCCGGCGCTGGTTGAAAAAAGGCTCCCAGCCAGAGTTCATAAAAGAAGCTAGGTATTTTTGTGTAGCAATTCTTTCTAATCCGCGGGCTGGATCATAAGCCACCTGTGGTCCGGCCAAGTACTGGGCAATAGTTGCATCGGGTATACCATAAAATTGCATGGATGCTTGGATTCCATTCGTGTAATGCATCTGTGCATCGCCGGCTATCCAGCCTCTTTGTACGGCCTCTGCCAAGATAAACGCTACTTCAGCATAGCTGAGGGCAACTGAGGGCTCATTGACTGGGTTGGTATAAAACCGTTCATCAAAAGGAGATCCTTCGCCTGCATTCAGCCGGACGGTGTTTTGGGCTAGGGAAGCATCCCCTGCAAGGCCCCCATAGGCATCTAAACTACTCGCTGGGACTCCCGCATTAACCGCTCTGAACTCTGGCGCCGCAAAACTGAACAACCTGGGATCTTGTCTTTCTTTCAGCAAATTAACAAAGGATTCATCCAGGTAATAAGCTGTTTTAATAGAGTTATTATTGAAATACGGATAGCGGTTGCCATCACGGTCGTAATACGGTAAGGCAGCATTATCTTCGTTGGAAGAAAAAATGGGGTATTGTGCGGGATTGTCAATAATCTGCCGGAACTGTTCTTTTATATTGAGTCTTGCATTTCCTTCTTTTGCCGACAGGCTCATCAGTACCCGGAGTTTAAAAGAGTTGATCAGTTTTTTCCATTGAGTAATATCTCCTCCATAGATAATATCTCCATCTATTTCTCCATTCGCAGCAGAAAGCATGTCATTGGCTTCCATTAGTTGGGCAAGTATATCGGCATAAATATCTTCCTGCCGGTCGTATTTTGGAGTAAAATTACTTGTTGTTCCCTGCATGGCCTCAGAATACGGGATATCGCCAAAACGCTGCGTTAAATCTATAAAGAAATACGATTTAAAAAATTTAGCCAATGCCACATAATTTTCCCTACCCAGCCGGATGGCTTCTTCTTCCATCTTTACTGCTTGCCGGATAGTATTGTACGCATTATAATCTGACCGTTGCCAGCCATAATACTGCAAAGGATCTGTACCATCAGTAAAGACGGCATATCTGGAGGCTACTGCTGGAGAAAGAGAAACTTGATTGAAAGCAGCCACCTCAATACCTGTCAGCAGCAGGCTTGGTTGCGCATCTACAGCCCGGTTAGGATCTATCTGCAATTCTTCAAAATCTTTGCAGGAACTCAGGCCAAGTGTAAGTAATAATAACAGGTAGGCTACAGAAATATTTATAGGCTTCATAAAGCAGGGCAATTAAAAAGTAAGGTTAACATTAAAACCAATATTGCGGGCGGAAGGTGTTTGCAGGTTGTCTGCACCCGGGTCCGGATCTATATGATCTATAGTTGACCACAGCAGCAAATTGCGGCCAATAAAAGATAGGGAGGCATTCTTCACAAAAGTTTTATTTAGCCATTTTTCTGGCAAGTTATACGTGAGCGTAACTTCCCGCAGCTTCATAAAAGTAGCGTCATAATACCCTTGTTCTTCTACATCACCGCTGTAATAACTCTTGGCAAAAGAAATGTAATTGATCTGCTGCTCGTTGGGTGTAAAGGTTCTTGTATCACTGACAATATCGCCATTGACATCATATTCCACTGAACCACCTGTTTGCACAACTCCCGGACTCAGGTAACTGGCTTCTCCGGCATTGGCCCGCTCACGGTCTGGGTTTACCGTATTGGGATGCGTTCCACCCCAGTACATCTTCTGAATAGTAGTTGAATAGAGCTTTCCTCCTACTCTTCCATCAAACAAAAAGCTTAGGCTGACATTTTTATAACGGAAGGTGTTTTGAATACCATAAATCCAGTTGGGGTCACTGTGACCTACTTTTCTGGAAATAGGATCTTTTAATGGAAAGCCATTGGCTCCATGTATAACCTCTCCTTGTGGAGAACGAGCCCATACGGACGTATAAATGGCATCAGTCCGCTCCCCTGCACGTAGGAAGTTTAACCGCTGGGCATCACCAAAAATAGACTTCAAGGTTCTTCGGTATAAACTCCAGTTCACATTTACATCCCAGCTGAAATCAGACTTTTTCAGGGGTGTTACATAAAGCATAACTTCTGCTCCTTTCCGGATAAACTCATTTCCATTCTCCAGACGTGAACTATAGCCTGAAGCTTGTGAAACCGGAACAGTTGTGATATTATTAAAATCCAGAATGCTGAAATAGGTGGCATCCAGGCGGATGCGGTTTTCTAGGAAGCGTACATCTATGCCTAGTTCCCAGGAGTCAGATGTTTCCGGAGAGATGTTTGGGTTGAGGCGGTTGCCTGGAAAATAAAGAGAGGGATTGTTGTTCCAGTTTACGCCAGCATTATAGGCCTCCACATGACTATACGGATCAGTTTCACTGATCGTACCATTGGATACTCTAGACCAGGAGGAACGGAGTTTTAAAAAACTGATAGGTTTAGGTAAATTCACCAGGTCAGATATTACACCTGCAAATGAAACGGATGGGTAAAAGAAGGAATTGTTTTGCAGGGGCAAGGTAGATACCCAGTCATTGCGTCCGGTTACACCCACATATAAGGATTGCAGAATCTCAAAATCAACGGTGGCATACAGGCTGTTTACCTTTTCCTCTTCACTCCGGTTGGAGCCGGTTAAGGCATTTACTGAATTGCTCAGGTTGTAAAAACCGGGCACCACTAATCCATCGGTATTTACGCTTTGGGTACGGAAGTTGCTGAACCGGTTTGCCCCACCAAAAGATGCTTTTATAGCAAAATTTTCACTCACCGGTTGTTTGTAGGACATAATAAAATCCGTGTTCATATTAAAGTTATTGGTACTGGTCAGGTAGAAATCACCAATAGATTTTTTATCGTAGCGTATATAACTTTTGGGCTCTTTATACGAACGGTCCAGGGCATACATGTTTATGCCAGACCGCACCAGAATATCTAAGTTAGGCAGCACATTATAGGTAAGGGTGATCTGGCCATAGGTATTGTCTTTGTTGTATCCTCTGAGCAGTTCATAGGCCTGAAAATACGGGTTATTGTACCAGGATAAGTTATAGTGCCGCTGCTGAGTTCCCTCTTCGCCCTCCAGCCAATAGTTACGCAAATCCCGCACGTCTATATCTGTACCAGTCCACAGTACTAGGTTGTACAAGTAATTAGGTGGGCCATAACCGGTTTCCGGAAAGTTGTTGGTATACTGTTTATTGTAGGTAAGCGAAGCATCTGCCCGGAGTTTATCTGTAAATTTATAGCCTCCCGATACCCCAAAAGTAGAGATATTCAAATCTGTATTGGGCACCAGTCCTTTCTGATACATATGTGAAGCAGATACCCGGAAGTTGCCATTTTCATTGCCACCAGTTACACTCACATTATTATTGGTGATAAGCCCGGTCTGGAAGAAATTTCGCACATTATTTTTCCCTCTGGAAATAAAAGGCAAAGGAACTAGCTCACCAGTTACCGGATCAACCGGGCTATTATATTGCGGTACTTCCACGTAGCCGCTAGGGGTAGTCGGATCAGGCTGATCTAGTCGGGGTCCCCAGATCCACCCGGCACCTTCTGGTCCGCTGCCAGAACCATTAATATAGGCATAGCGGCCATTATTTCCATTTCCATACACACTCTGTACTTCTGGTATGCGGATATAACCAGGTTGAAACAATGTACTGGAATTCACCTGTACTTGTGTCCGTTCCATAGCTCCGCGTTTAGTGGTAATCATAATAGCTCCATCACGGCCAATAGAGCCATATAAGGCAGAGGCGGTAGCTCCTTTCAGTACGTTAATGCTTTCAATATCATCTGAACTTACCTCCCATAGGTCTGCATCCGGATTGGGTATTCCATCAATGACAATCAGTGGCTTGGCACCCCGCAATTGTATTTGTGGGTCCTGAAAAAGACCTGTGGCATTTTGTATAGTAAGGCCGGCCACCCTACCGGTAAGAGAACTTAATAAGTTAGGTTCTTTGGCTTTTTCCAATTGCGCCCCTTCCACTTGTTGCACAGCATATCCCAGCTCTTTTTTCTCCCGCTCTACTCCCAGGGCTGTTATGACGATCTCCTGGAGCTGTTTGCTTTCTGGCTCTAGTACTACATTAAGTATACTCTGGTTACCCGCGGTTCTCTCCACAGTACTGTATCCGACAAAAGAAAATATTAATATAGTTTCAGGCGTGGGCACTTTCAAACTATAGCCTCCTTGCGAATCAGTAACCGTCCCAGATAGACTGCCTTTGATGACAACATTTACTCCAGGAATAGAGCTATTATCTCCTCCAGAACTAACTACGCCGCTGATAGTGATTTCCTGAGCATACAGTGGCATGCTTAGTAGAAGTAGGAGAAGTAGAGGTAAAAGCTTTATTTTTTTTGAAAAAACCTGAATTATGGGTAGCAATTCTTTCATAGGTGCATGAGATTTTAAAGTGGTTTGGTTTTTAAAGTATTACATACTAAAGATGGAGGCAAGTGAAACTACAAGCAATACGCCTCTGATAATGAGGAACATACTCCTCATTCAGCAAGACTTTTGCTATTTTTTCAGGGTTCAAAATTGAATGATTTTCAAAGAAATTGCCTTGGCAAATGAGTTATGTTTTTATTATTGCTCTGTTAAGGATTTATTAAATGAGCATTCAATCTATCTATATGAATTATTGGGAAGGAATCTAGAAACTACTCAGATTATGTAGTATTGATCATATTCGTATTAGACACATCAGGCATAAAAATTTGCCAAAGCTTTTATGGATTTGATAGAGAAGTAGCCTGAAAATGCTTCCCTACCCAGGTAGCAACTAGGTTATCTATCATACTAATCAGTTATCCACTGTTTTCACATCTTTATTCGTCCTTCTTTCTTGGTAGCAAGTTATTGTGTGCTGGGGCTTGATTGCCTAAGAGTTTCTCGGCTGGTTAGTAAGAGTGCTGTTATCTTTTTGTTAAGACTACTGAAAGTCCCTTAAAGCCGGTTGCTGTTTACTACCTTAGTCCTAGCGCTTACTTTTTAAAAGCGTATTGACTGTTCTTGCTATTTGTTAACAGACTACTAACCTTGCCTGTATGAATGTTTTCACCATTAGTATGGGTTTACTTGCCGGGCTGGTGCTTTTTCTTCATGGAGTAAACATCCTATCAGATAGGTTGAAAAAAGTAGCCGGTGAAAAGATGAAAAAGTTGCTGGGAAAATTCACCACCAACCGCTTTGCAGGTGTGCTTACTGGGACTGTGGCTACTACCCTGTTGGATTCTTCATCGGTAACTATTATCATGGTGATTGCCCTGGTAAATGCCGGCTTACTTTCCTTCAGCCGGTCGTTAGGTGTAATTATGGGCTCCAATATTGGTACCACCATTTCCAGCCAGCTTATAGCATTTCATATGAATGAATATGCTCCTATTGCCCTAGTTATTGGCTTTGGTTTGCATTTGCTGGCAAAAGCAAAAAAGTGGCGGCGTATGGGGCAGGTGGTTTTTGGTATTGGACTGGTTTTTTTTGGACTGGAAATAATGGGCAACTCCGTAGAACCTCTGCAAAAGTATCAGACCTTTATAGATTGGATGATGCGCCTGGAAACGCCCATTCTAGGAGCTCTTGTTGGGGCAGTGGTTACTGTAATGATTCAATCCTCATCAGCAACCTTGGGAATCGTTATTACTCTCGCTACTCAAGGATTAATTACGCTGCCTGCCGGAATAGCCATTATGTTGGGTGCTGAAATAGGTACCTGTGCCGATACATTAATGGCCACTATTGGACGTACCAGAGAGGCGGTTAGAGCAGGTGTATTTCACTTGGTGTTTAATATCCTTACCGTCGTCATAGGTGTAGCCCTAGCGCATCCCTTTACTGCCTTTATAACGTATATTTCGGCTGGTGCAGATATCTCCCGCCAGATTGCTAATGCCCATTTGCTGTTCAATGTAGCTGGCGTAGCTCTATTTATTGGCTTTGTAACCCCATCGTAAAATTGCTCCAACACTTGATTCCAGATAAAGAAAAAAGCCGTCCAACTGATACAACTGTGGAGCCAGGCGTTGTTTAGCTAAAAGTAATTCCTGCCTTCATCTACCTAACAAACTATGTAGGGAGCGGTTTACTATCCAAAAGCCTCTCTATGCATCCATTCAGAACGTTTATTGAAAAATATGTTAGGGTATCTATACAAGACTGGGAAAGAATAGCCATCTGTTTGCCTTACTTGCAAGTTCCAAAGAATACCCTGCTGCTGGAGGAAGGCAAGGTATGTAAACACCTGTATTTTGTAGAAAAAGGCCTACTTCGCTTTTATATATGGAAGGAGGGTACAGATATTACCAAGTTTTTTACAGAAGCACCGTATGTATTTACTTCGCAGCAAAGTTTTACTTCCGCCCAAGTGGCTAGAGAAAATATTCAGACGTTGGAGCCTTGCCGTTTATGACAAATGAATCATTCTGATGCTCAGGCCCTGCTGGAACTCACTGCTTGGAATACCTTTGTGCGGAAGCTTTTTTCAGAGGTACAATTCTATACCGAAAACATCCTCACAGAACTCCGGCTGGAAACAGTTGGGAGCCGTGTATGCCAATACCTATAGTAAAAGTAAAAGACAAGGGCAAAAATGATTTTCTATGGTATGGATCTTCAAATAAAGAGTTAAATTATACATTATATCATCTACATGAATTTATTGTGTTCTTATGAAGATCCCTAGCCTTTCTACTTTTTTTTCTGTCTCACTTTATCTTCTGCTTTATTCGTTTGTGGCAATAGCCCAAGACGATGCACATAAACTGTATTGGTCCAAGCAAGGAAATGCCTATTATCAGCTGGATAAAGGAGATATTGTGCAGACTATTCTTCCAAGCAATAATCGGAAAGTAGTGATCTCACAAAAGCAATTAACCCTAAAAGATCAACCATTAGCCATCAGTAGTTTCTCTTTTTCAACGGATGAACAAAAATGGCTTCTTTTTACGAATACAAAAAAAGTATGGCGTTTACATACCCGTGGCGACTATTACTTGTATGACGCAGGTAAGCAAACAATCGTGCAGGTAGGAAAAAACCGCCCATCCTCTTCCCTCATGTTTGCCAAATTTTCGCCAGATGGCCAAAGGGTAGCTTTTGTAAGTGAGAACAATTTATTTGTAGAAGAATTATCAAGTGGTGAGATCAAACAGCTTACTACAGACGGCACCCGCAAACTGATCAATGGCACTTTTGATTGGGCCTATGAGGAGGAATTTTTCTGTAGAGATGGGTTTCGCTGGAGCCCTGATGGAAAAAAGATTGCTTTTTGGCAGATAGATGCAACCAAGGTTAAAGACTATTTGATGGTCAACAACCTGGATTCAATTTATCCTTATGCCCAGCCAGTGGAATATCCTGTAGCAGGCGAAACACCTTCTCCTTATAAAATTGGAGTAGTAGATGTAGAGAACGGAATTTCTACCTGGATGAACATTCCCGGAGATCCAACACAGCATTACCTGCCCCGTATGGAATGGACTACCCAAACAAATGAATTAATTATACAGCAACTCAACCGTAAGCAAAACGAAAGCAAACTCTATAAATGTAACGTTTCATCAGGTCTGTCAACAGTAGTTTACAGTGAAACAGATGAAGCCTGGATAGATATTCTGCCGCTGTGGGACAATGATTATACTTTTGGAGGCTGGGATTGGTTGAATAAGGGAAAAGCATTTCTATGGCCCAGTGAAAAAGATGGATGGCGGCATTTGTACCGCCTTAGCTTGGATGGAAAAAATGAACTACTACTCACCAAAGGGAAGTATGATGTAATGGAGATTACAGCTATAGATGAAAAGGGTGGTTATCTATATTTTATGGCTTCTCCGGATAAGGCTACACAAAAATATTTGTACCGCACACAGCTCAACGGAAAAGGTGAGCCACAGCGGGTATCCCCTGCCACACAACAAGGCACCCATACCTACGAGCTTTCCCCAAATGGAAAATTTGCCAGACATAGCTTTTCTAATCATTTTACGCCACTTGCCTCTGAATGGATTTCCTTACCTGATCATAAAGGACTCAATGGGGAGAATATAGTAGAAAAAGCGGTGGGTGAAGCTGATAAGAAGAATACCCCTGTAGAGTTCTTTACCGTAAAGACGAGTAAAGGTGTAGAAATGGATGCTTGGATGGTTAAGCCTGCTTCCTTTGACTCAAACAAAAAGTACCCGTTAGTTTTTTATGTCTATACAGAACCCTGGGGGCAGACCGTAATAGACCAGTATGACATAGCTGCTAACTTTTTATACAAAGGGGATATGGCACAAGATGGGTATATATATGTTTCTATTGACAACCGGGGTACGCCAGTACCCAAAGGGAGGCAGTGGCGAAAAAGTATATACCGGAAAATAGGCCTACTCAATATTGAAGATCAGGCTCAGGCCGCTAAAGAAATCCTAAAGTTACCTTATGTAGATACTTCCCGGGTGGCCGTGTGGGGTTGGAGTGGAGGTGGTTCGGCTACCTTGAACTTGCTGTTCCAGTATCCGCAGATCTACAAAACCGGGATTGCTATTGCAGCTGTAGGCTATCAATTAACCTATGATAATATTTACCAGGAACGCTATATGGGACTTGTTCAAGAAAATAAAGAAGATTTTATCAAAGGTTCTCCGATTACGTATGCTAAAAATTTACAAGGTAACTTACTCTATATTCATGGTACAGGGGATGATAATGTGCATTATCAAAATGCGGAGCTGCTGGTAAACGAACTGATTAAATATAACAAGCAATTCCAGTTTATGCCCTATCCTAACCGGACGCATAGTATTTCAGAAGGGGAAGGAACAGCAGAACATTTATCCACGCTGTATACGCGCTATCTTAAGCAACATTGTCCACCAGGTGGGCGCTAAACAGGTAGAAATATATGCTAGTTAAAATTATTCTTGCTATCATTAAGCATGCCTTTCTATCACATGTTGCCAATAGTAGGTAATAAAATATACCCCCTTCCATGTAACCTCTATTATCAGTAATGATGGAAATACTTAAGTAAGCCGACCAGTAAGCCCAAAGTAGCCTAATGATAAATGAAATGCTATACAAGACGTAGCCGCCTCACCTATGTGAAGGTTTCTTCTCGACTCTACCCCTTTGGGTTAACATACAAGCTAAGCTGTGTTGGCACTGCTTACCTAGGAGCTAATACTTGATCTTGAGCAGTCTAGCTTGGGTGTACATACCTGCCCGCTCCAAGGTTTTCTTAGAAGCATGGTTGTGGTACCAGCAGCCAGCCACTGGCCGTAGGCCCCGCCGTTGGCATTCTTCGATTAGCAGCCCGATGGTGGCAGAGGCTACACCGGTCCGACGAAAACGCTCAATGGTGTACATGCCAATACTACCCACATGCTGGTACAAGCTGCTCACCTTTAACAGGCCAAAGCCCCTACATTCCTCTTTGGACTGTACCATAAACAATTCCTTTGCTTCAATGTACTGCTCAATAGGAGTAAAAAATTTTCCGGCGTGTTCCTCTATAAATGCGCTGTCCGTGTGCTTAGTCTGGCGCAACGTAAATAGCCTTTCACCAGGATTATCTTGCGGCTGGTAACCAAGGCTGAAAAAGTAAGCTTGCTTGGCAATTTGTCGATACTCGTCCAGGGCATGGGCCAGGAAAAACTCGCCGCAAGTGGGCACCAAAGCTGATTGCACCTGCTCCTGCTTTCTCAGTTTCCCAAATACGGCTTGCCCGTACGACTTATAGGCTTGTTTAAGTGAAAATTGGGTGATAAGCTTTTCCTGATGAATGGAAGCAAAGCCAGCTATTTCCCCGCCTATCAGAATGCGGTAATGGATAGACACAAGAATATGTTCTTCCAAAAATGAGTCAATGCGCTCAGTTAAGGTGGCAAGATGCTGCTGCACGGCTTTTCGGACCTCGTAAAAGGGAACTGTAAGAAATTTTACATCCATAGGGCTACCATATTTTTTGGTGTATACTCCATTCCGACAGGAGGAGATGCCTAGGAGGCTTACAAACTGTTGACGATAATAATCAGTTCAGACAATTGCAGTAAGTGAAAATGTTATGGAGCAGCCGGAAAAAAGTATTGCTTTTACTCAATTTCCTTTGAAATCTTTTTCTTCCTACCCTTTTTTACACTTTGAGTTACTAGAAAGGGGCGGTTAAATAAACTGCCCCTTAGTAAGGCTTTCTTTTTATTCCTAGCAACGATAAACACCGGTTAACATATTTAAATAGACTTAGCAGGAAAATAGACCCGAAAAGTGGAGCCTATGCCTACCTGGCTTTCTACCTCAATTCTGCCTCCGGCATTATCGATCATCTTCCGGATGATGTATAACCCGATTCCGGTGCCTTCCACGTGGGTATGCATGCGTTTGAACATGCCAAAGATTTTTTCCGGATCACGCGTATCCATCCCCAGCCCGTTGTCCTGCACCTGAAGTACTAGATAGTTTCCTTCCTGCCTACAGGTCAGGTAAATTTTTGGTAGCCGTTGTGGATCCCGGTACTTAAGGGCGTTGGAGACCAAGTTGGAGAGTACACTGTGAAGATTCTTGCGGGGAAAGGAAATCTTTGGGCACGCCTGAAGATTCCATTCTATCACTGCACCCGATGCTTGAATGAATGGCTGTAAGTCGAGTAAAATCGTTTCAACCACTTCCTGCAGATCCACTAGTTCTGTCTCTCCATCCAATTGTTTGCCAATCCGGGTAATATCAGTCAGATCCCGAATAGTTTCTTTAAAGCGAAGCACCGATGCTTCCATCAAGGAAAGCAGAAGTTCTACCGGTTCATCCTTTTTTGTCGGTTGCTCTAATCTTCGGGAAAGCACTTTCAGCAAACCTTCGATATTGACTATGGGTGATTTCAGATCGTGAGAAGCTGTGTAAATAAAGTTATCTAAATCGGCATTGATGTGAGACAGGCGCTGGTTAGCCCTCTTTAACTCTGCATTCGAGGTCTGTATCTGCTGATTGGCCTCCAAAAGATCTTGGTTGGCTGCGAAGAGTTCTTCCGACAACCGCTGCCGCTGCTCCTGGGCAAGTTTGCGCTCGTGGATATCGATGCCTACTCCTACCCACTTGATGATTTGGCCAGTTTCAGGATCCCGGAATGGCTGCGCCCGGTTCAGAAACCAGCGGTATTCGCCCTCTGCGGATAGGTTGCGCTGCTCTATCTCCCAGGGCGTTTCCTCTTCCATGGCTTGGTGGAACATGGCCATTACCTTGGGCCCATCCTCTGGATGCAGGAAGCGAGTGGCATCTCATCGGCGGTGGTGAGATCAAATGCTACCCCACAGTAATTGCACCAATGCTGGTTCAAATACTCCACTCGCCCTTTGGCATCGGTAATCCAGATACTTAACGGAACGGTATCCACCATCAGCCGGAAGCGGGCTTCTGACTTGCGTAAAGCGGCTTCCGATTTTTTCCGTTCAGTGATGTCTTCGGTGATGACCACCAGCCGCTCTTGTTGACGGACAGCAATGAAGCGGAACCAATGTTGCATGCCTTCTCCCCCGTACCATACCTCAAAGTCGGTCGTCTGGCCACTAGTAGCCACTTGTTTGAAGCGATCCAACACGCCACTTTCGATCGTATGGGGGAAGACCTGCGAGTAGCGTTTTCCTAGGTAATCGCTCATACCCGTGGTGCGGACGGTAAAGGAGTTAAACATCAAGATTTCAAAGTCTTCCACCTGGCCTGAGCTATCGTAGAGGATTTGGTAGACAGAAAGGGAAAGGGGAGCAGCCTCAAACACAGTCTTTAGTAATTCCTGGTTCTCCTGCATAGCCTGCTTAGCTTGTTGTTGAACCGTCACATCTTCTACTTTGTGAATGATGTAGTCAATCTCGCCCAGTTCATTGAGGACGGGCGTATTGGTAGGCAGCCAGTACTTTTGAATGAAGCTCCGGCCGGCAACAGGTACGTCATACTGCTGAAGCTCCATCTGATGGGTTTGCTTAGTAGCCAGTACCGTTTGAAGAGAGGTCATTAGATTGCGCGTGCCATAGGCTTTCGGAGTAGCCGGGTTGTCAGGGAACACCTCGAACACGTACCTACCCTGGATGGCCTGCCGTTGGGTGAAGGTAGCCTGCAGATAAGACCCAGATGCGGTGAGGATGTAGAGGTCAGGGGATAGGATCAGGTATAAGTCCGGAACGTTTTCCAGGGCCCTCAATGCTGAGGAGGGGTAGCCAGCTGCTCTTTTCATAATACGGCAATCAATAGATAAGTCAATAGGTTCAGTTCAAACAAGAGCAATCTTAGCCAAGTTTACAACAGTAGGGTTGAACTTTGTGTGGCTTGGGATCTGAAAGGGTTTTAGTTTAGTTAGCATTCAAATAAATATTGTTCAACAACACGCATCCGATTATTACCCCTTTGTGTTTATCAATCATGCTCAAAAAATAAAGTAGTCTCGCATGGCTCTGCTTATCTACTAACGTTTGCATTTTCTGAGGGTTGCCTAGAGGAGTTTTTTTCAAATAGTCTTGCCATTTTACTCATAGGGAGAAACCTAATCCACTGCCTCTACTTTGAAATGCAAACTGTGATAATTGACTTAGCAATTGCATGAGTTAAGGTAAAAAGATTGTACTTTTCCTTAGCTTTGGTTGGTAGAGGAAATAAGGAGGCCAACTTCTTGCAAACAAGCATATTTTTCGGCTACAGTTGATTCAATAATTTTGTTCAATGATAAAAATAGCCCAAGTTCCTGCTCATACCGTGTGGCCGATCCGTCACCAAGTGATGTATCCAAATGAGAATATTGACAGCATCCAACTTGCTGAGGATGATCAAGGCATACACTTAGCCTTATTTGCCGATGACGAATTGGTAAGTGTAATGTCCCTATTCATCCAAGGCCATGAATTACAATTTCGAAAGTTTGCAACAAGAAGCACCTATCAGGGAAAAGGGTATGGCTCCCAACTGCTCGAGTATATGATCCAATATGCCAGAGCGGAGAAAATGCATCGCATCTGGTGCAATGCCCGCAGGAGTGCTGCTGGTTTTTATAGCAAGTTTGGTTTTCGGGAAACTGCTGAGCATTTTCACAAAAAACAGATAGAGTATGTCATCATGGAATTAACTAATCACAGTTAGGTAAGGATCTAGGTATGGTAATCAGGAAGGTAGGCAAGAAACTTTCCTTTCTGATTGCAATTTATCAGGTAAAATGGTGCAAGAGGAAAAGCAATAGTGTTGAGACTTTATTTCCCTGTTTGCCAATTTAATAAGTTAGCTCATATCACTACTTATTATCTAGGTTGCTAAAGAATATAGCTGATATACAAAGCGGGCTTATGAAGATGTTTGTATCTTACCATACTAAATCTTTTTTTATGAAGAGCCTTCCTATCATTTTGTTTACTTTAGTAGTGTTAGCTATAAGCTCGATTTTTGTTGTAAAAGCTTATTCTGCTCCCGAAAGAAAGCTGCGTCATGTGGTAGCTTTTAAATTTAAACCTCAAGTTAGCCTCCAACAACAGCAGAAAGTTACACAAGAGTTTTATGCCCTGCAGAAAAAAATACCACAAATCATCGAATTTGAAGGCGGGCCAGATCTTTCTTTCCATCAAAAGAAAGGCAAATTCACCCATTGTTTTATCGTCACTGTCAACAATGAGCAGGATCTAGCCATCTATGGAGAGCATCCAGACCACAAAGCCTTCAGCAAAGGAGTAGATCCCTTGCTAGCAGAAGTGATGGTAGTGGATTACTGGACGGAATAGAGTTGGGTTGAAATTAGTATTTTCACAAGTAGAATAGCTCGTTGGGTAGTAGTAGGTATGATCAATTACTCCTTTAACTTGACTCAAATAAAATGGGCTAACAGTGAAAGTATAGCACTTACAAAATATAACCCAGTCTGCTTTTTCCTTTGGCATGTTAATGTTGTATTCTACGAATGGACTTTTTTAACTCATGCCAGGGTAAGACCTTTTTAAGCATACCTAGAATATGTCTTTTGTAAGCTTATTTTTCTATAATAATAAATTGCTAATAGCCTAAGTGCTTAAAATTTATGAGTACTCCCCTGATAAAAGAGTTTGATTACAATGCATCAATTGAGCAAGTTTGGCAAGCTTTAACGGATGTTGATAAAATGAAGCAATGGTATTTTCCTCAACTTCAACAATTTGAACCTATCGTTGGATACCAGTTTCAGTTTGCCGATGAGGATTCAGCGTATCAAAAAGAATGGGTTGTCACTGAAGTGAAAGAAGCTAGGACTTTAGCTCATAGCTGGGCTTATAAAGGCTATGCAGGCAGTTCACAAGTAATCTTTGAGTTATTTGCTAACGAAAACACAACAAGGCTAAAAGTTACTCAAACAGCGATAGAAAGTTTTCCAGCTCATGCTGATTTTAAAAGAGAGCGGTTTGAATGGGGGTGGGATCTTTTGCTTGGACAAAACCTAAGACAGCTTCTCGATCACAGTAACAAATCTTGATGTGGAATTAATTCTCAAGGTCACTGCTACCGCGTGCTAAAAATGGCCACCCCTTTTATTTAACTTAGCTTCTAGGGAAGACAAAGATGAGCTATTAATGCCATAAACAATCATTTTCCCTTTAACCCAGTCTTTTCTTTGAGATATTAGCCTGCCTACGGAGAGTTTTTGTCAACGTCTATTAGGAGATGGCCTATCCACTTACCCTGCTGGGAAGCATACTTGAAGACCGGTCATCATAAACTTGTAGCCCTTGGATAATAAGCGTATCTTTCTTCTAATATACCCTTACAAATTTCTGTGGTTTGCCCTTGGCAGTGGATGGCTTGCGGTCGCGGTATGCCAATCATTAAGTATACAAAAAAATAAAACAAGCTCATGCCAGACAGCTATTTTTACAGGTTATTTCTCATCCTTATTTTTCTTTCGCTCACCTTGGGATGCTTACCTTCCTCCTCACCGATAAGGGATATTTCTCTCCAAAAGAAAGCCAACCAACAACTATTGGTCATCAAACATGTGACTGTACTCCCAATGACTCCCGGTGGTGAAGTACTGCCCAATGTTACGGTGATTATTAGCAATGGTCGAATTTCCTCACTCAATGGACCCATTCCTGAGCAGGCCCAGATCATCGATGGAAGCGGTAAGTGGCTTATGCCCGGTCTGATTGACATGCATGTGCATGTACCAACTGATATTCATTTTGGCAAACAGGGTCCCACTCAAGGAGCTACTATCTTCTTTGATACCCAAGATGTGATGACCCCCTACATTGCCAATGGGGTTACCACTATATTTGATCTTAATTCTAAAGCTGAACACTTTGGTCAAAGAAATGATATAGCAAGAGGCGATGCCATTGGGCCTCGTATGGCCTTGGCTGCCCTCATCAATGGAGGAGCCGGAGAGGGCAGAAACGTCAATACAGCTTCAGATGGCGCACAGGCCGTTCGTAGTGCTAAAGCGGAAGGTTACGAGTTCATCAAGCTGTATTCTGATTTGAACGTAGAGACCTACAAGGCCATTATCGAGGAAGCTCATAAGCAGGGAATAAAAACCATTGGACATATTCCCAACGCTTTTCAAGGCAAACTACAGCAAGCTTTTGTTGCTCATTTTGGTATGGTGGCCCATGCCGAGGAATTTTCCAAACAGACCAAGACGTTTAACCAAGAGGATGCACAGCGTTTTGCACACCTTGCCAAGGAGAACGGCACCTGGCTTTGTCCTACTTTAACTACTATGGAGCGGATCTTAAGTCAAACTCGCTCCCTGGATGAACTTCGAGCATCCCCTCTGCTAAATTATGTGCATCCGCTCTTGCAGAGCAAATGGCTGACAGCCAATAACTACAACCGGAACACAAGCCCGGCACTTATCGCTCATATGGAGCAGATGGTTGATTTTCACGTTAGATTGGTGCGCGCTTTCAAGCAGGCAGGCGTGCCCATTGTGGTAGGCACGGACACAGGGGTCTCAGGGGTTATGCCCGGATTTGCCGTGCATGATGAAATGGAATTGCTAGTAAAAGCAGGTTTGACACCCTTAGAGACGCTGAGCTCAGCCACCCGCCTTGCTGCCATTTGGCTCGGCATTGATAGCCAGGTAGGGACTGTGGAGGTAGGCAAACGTGCCGATTTGATTTTGCTGGAGGCCAATCCTGTAAGTGATATACAAAACACGCGAAAGATTGCAGGTGTCTTTGTTAATGGCAGATGGCTGGATCGCTCCACCCTCCAAGCCATGCTTTCAGACCTTTCCAAGCGTAATCATGCTGCCAAGGATGACTATGATTGGAGCAAAAGAAGAGACTATTAAGAAGCAACTGTTGAGTGGTTGAAGTGGGCAGAGAAATAGAAAGGCTAGAACAATGAATGCCAGTTAAAACTTGAACCATCCTGTTTTTTAGTTACGCGAAAGGGGGAGGTTAACTGAACTCTCTGTTCGGCCTTTGACTTGTGTTGGATAGATACACCCTACTGCTTCGAAACTTGCAATTGTTTACAGTAATTACTTGAACAAAAATTTGCCTACGTGGAGATAGAAAAAATTTTCATGATAGCTAGTTTACCTTTTAAAAATTCTCTCATAAACGTCAGAATCAGCTTAAAACTGGTTATAAGGTTTAGGTTAAAATATACTGAAATTAGTATTGCATTTTCATCTATGTTTTGGCAATACTCATTTCTCCAATGAAAACAATAAACAATGTATATCTATAGGGAGTCTGTAAGCTCTCTTTTATTTTGCAGCGAAGGCGGTTGATGTGAAAATAACTAGCCAAGGCTGAAACTTGTTATATGGGACAAGAGGGGAATACATATCATTTTTCCTCTTGCCCATTTCAATAAGGAAACAGAAAGGGGCGAATTCTAAAACTATTTTATATATACGTAGAAAGAGAATTTAATAGAGTTCCTTACGTTTTCTCACATCCCAAAATTGCTATACAACATGAATTTTTTGGAAGTATAGCTTATTTACACATACATTAGGCTTAAAAAACGAGCAGGCCAACCCGCCTGATTTTATATGTACATTCAAAATAGGAATTATATTTTATTAGCTTTGGCCGCCTTAAGTATAGGCATTTTAGTAACTAGCAATATTGTTTTCCCTTTAGCTAGTTTGTGTCTTGCCTTACTTATGCTCTACAACGAACCTAGACGGTTCTTTAAATATGGGATTGCACAGATACTCACTTACTTTTTTGATTCTCTTAACTGTATAGAAGCAAATCTGCTATGGGAGATCATCTCATTTGCCTGTGCCATGTATATGTGTGTTCAAATGATGAGAAATATCTACAATAATAATCACCATGACCACAGGAATAAAAAGCGGAGAGTGTTTGCTTCCCTAAGTGAATGGATAGAAAATTTCATCTACGAGCCGCAAGTAGTGAGAGCATAAAATTTTTAAATACAATTTGTTGAACATTTTTTAGCCTTTTCAGACCGGAATCCTGCAAAGGCTTTATTCTTTATAGGCAGGCAGGAAAAAACAGGTATTAGGCCTCCTGTTTTTCAAACAGAAATCAAGAAGAAAATTCCTTTTATAATAGCTTAGTTATTGGGCATGCCAAAGGGGGAATTAAATTAACCCTCCCTTGACCCAAACTTTACCTATGGATAAAAGATATGTATTCAAATACTTTTTTTCATAAATTTTCTTTCCCTTCATCTTTATAAGAATGTTGGAAGTAGGCAATTTATTAGATAATACTAGGAGAAGGCCACGCAACTCTTATATAGGAAAGCCCGCTTCCTTTCTATAATGCTCATAAATTGTATCAGCATTTCTTATCGCTCTAGCAGCCTGTATCCTATATTTGAATTCTACAAATACTTACTGTATGAAAACAGCTACTTTAACCCAATTGTATCAGGAAATTACCATCTGTACCCATACTGATTTGACTACCCTTTTGCCCGGTGGCATCCGCAAAGAAGTCGGGCATTTTAATATATTTGATATAGATAACTTGTTTAGAAATATTGGGCAACTTCCTGCTACTCCCTTTCCCTGCCGGTCATTTTACAAAATAAGCCTTACAGTTGGGGCTAGTCAGGCAATATATCCTGATAAAGTTATTGACATCAAACAAGCGGCCTTGTTGTTTTCTACTCCCCGAATGCCCTTTTACTGGCATCCATTTGACCCCAACCTATCCGGACAATTCTGTGTCTTTACCGCAGAATTTTTACAACCTCTAAGAAGCGGCGTCGTGCTGGACGAACTCCCGATCTTTAACGTAAGCGAATATCCTGTATTTTTGCTTTCCGATGAGCAGCGTAGCCGTGCTAGGGCTATTTTCCAGCGAATGCAGGAAGAAATAAAATCAGATTACGCCTACAAATATGACTTGTTACGTACCTATGTGCTGGAACTGATTCATTTTGGACAAAAACTACAGCCTGCCACCACTCTTCATCCTTCCAATAGTGCTTCGGCCCGAATGACTTCCCGCTTTATTGAATTATTAGAACAACAATTTCCTATCGAAACCCCACAACAACAAGTACGATTGCGTACAGCCAATGAGTATGCAGACCAGCTGACAGTCCATGTAAATCATTTGAATAAGATCCTTAAAGAAGTGACGGGGCGCACCACAACCGATCTTATTTCCCAACGCATTGCTCAGGAGGCTCAGGTCCTGTTAAAGAAAACCTCCTGGACTATAGCTCAAATCACGGATAGCCTCGGATTTACAGATATTGCTCACTTCTCCCATTTCTTCAAACGTCAAACACTGCTTTCACCAGCTGCTTTCCGTGCACAAGCGGAGCCATCCGAAAGATTGAATTATACAAAAGAGGGATTGATATCTACAAAACAATTCTGAGGCATACGGTTGATATTTGCAGTGTTCATTTACTTCAAATACTAACCCAATGACAACAAGTAAAATTGCACTGGTTACCGGTGGTAGCCGTGGTATCGGCAAGGACATAGCCCTGAGTCTGGCCAGAAAAGGAACCAACGTTATCCTTACCTATCGCAGTCAGCAGGCCGAGGCAGAATCTGTAGTAGCCCAAATAAAAGCCCTCGGTCGCAAAGCTGCTGCACTCGCTCTCAATACAGCAGACACCAACAGCTTTAATGCTTTTTATGAGCAGTTGGCATCCGTTCTAACAAACACGTTTGACACTACCCATTTTGATTTTCTGATCAACAATGCAGGTACGAGCCTAACTTCGCCAATTGCTACCGTTACAGAAGCGCAATTTGATGAAATGTATAACATTCACTTAAAAGGCGTGTTCTTTTTGACTCAGAAAGCACTTCCTCTGCTCAACAATGGAGGCCGCATTGTTAACCTGTCCTCTGCCGTGGCACGTATCAGCTACCTAGGAGCTTCTGCTTATAGTATTATGAAAGGAGGGGTTGATGTATTTACCAGGAATCTGGCCGCAGAACTTGGCCCAAGAGGAATTACTGTCAACTCCATTGCCCCAGGGGCTGTTTTTGGTGGAAGCACCATGACCGATACCCCTGAAATGAGAGCCTTTGCCACTCAGATTGCTGCGCTGGGCCGTATCGCACTGCCAGAGGATATTGGAGGCATTGCAGCCTTTCTATGTAGTGAAGATGCCCGATGGATCAACGGCCAGCGGATTGAGGCAACAGGTGGCGTAGGTCTTTAATAATATTATTTATCGTTCATCATTAGTAAGCCTACGCATTACCGTAGTTTACAATCAGCAGGTATGGTAAATAAGCAGGGAAATGGAAATAATCTATTCTACAAGCAGTATACAGTCTCTTTATTCTGCTTGTAGACCCGCGCTCATATGCTTGCCGGATGAACTTCTCCATCCTCTTTTCATCTGGCGTAATCCCCGGGCCTCCTTGCATACCCATGCAGCCGAGTGACAGCGCGGAAACCTTTAGAGCCGCCTTGCCGCTTCCCAGCGTGCGCTTTTTGGTTAAAATAGCAGATCCACCGTTTTTGGGTAAAACTTCAGCTACCCTCCCCGCATTTGAGAGGGTAGCTGAAATTGTATTGCCAGTTACCAAAGCGCCTGCGCCTGCCAGTAGCGTTGATTTCAAAATTTATCTTTTTTTCATAGTTGATTTCATTTTGTTTGAAGCTTATTCAGGCCATGTATGGAATGAATAAACCACATTGATGCTTTAGTCATTTTTTTCCGATCTATTTGTTTTCAGGACTTTACACAGGTTCTACGCGTTACTTTTTCTTTAGACGAGCTAACGTAAAAGGTTCACCCGGTGCCAATACATGAATACGTTTGGGATTTACAACTAGCTTTTTCAACTTCTCTGGGTCGGCATTGAAGGGAGTAAACTCAGGCGCGTCCACCGATCCCCAATGGTTGAGCAGCAGAGGTGTGTTAGGATACGCATTGGCAATTTTCACTGCACCTGCTAGTGTGAAATGCCATTCACTGTCGGAAAAATCAAACAGGATCGCATCCGGTACTTTAAACTGCAGATGTTCGGGCAGTAAGCGTGAATCTCCTGGTGCCCAGATGGTACCATCCGGGGTTTCAAGCCAGAATCCACAAGCATCCTCATCTTTGAAGAAACGGGTACTCATGCCAGGATATGCGTTTTGGTAGGCATGATCTGCCGGGGTAAGTTTCACCCGGACAGGCCCTACAGTAAATGTATCTCCAATGGTATGGCCAACGGATGGAAATCCTTCATTTTTCATCAGCGAATCTACGTATATCGTAGAGTGGTATGCACGCGTCACCGCTTTCAGATCCCGGTTGGTGGGAACGCTATAGTGATCATTGTCAGCATGCGTTACAAGTATGGCATCTAGTTTAGGAACGTCTTTGGTGTCAATGGGAAACTCAATCATAATCGGCATATCAAATCCTTTCAACAGCGGATCAATCATCATCGTTGTGCCCCGGCTATTAATGAAGAATCCGGCCATGCCTAGCCATCGCAGCGTTGTTTTACTAGAGGTTTCAAAAGCTTTTGCTCCAAATGGCTGCGTTTTAGGGGCTTTTGCCTGGTATTTCTTTTTCGTTGCGCTACTGTCAGTAGGCGTTTGCGCCTGCCCGTTACTAATAGAAAGTAAACTAGTTACTAGCAGGATCATCCACATTTTTGCTTTGAAGATCATGTTAAGCCTTTTTTTTAATAGTGATAATTGGAGTGATGATTCACTTTGCAAAGGTCCTTCTATTTTCTTGTACCTCATTTATACAGATTACTGGATTGCTGACCATTATTACTGATTTAGGGTATCGGATGGAAAACCTACCAAATACTTATCTTATTTTTGATCTAGTTGCACGGAAGAGTTATGGAAAAGATTATCAAAATAGAAACGGTTGCAGACTTCAATGCTCAAAGAGGGCAGAAATCCCTGCATCCTTTGGTAAGTGTGCTGGACCAGTCTAAATCCAAGCCTATAAAGGAAGCCCGGTATCTTTCTGGGCTCTACATCATCTTTCTAAAAGAAGGAAAGTCTGGTGAATTGCGCTACGGCCGTAATCATTATGATTATGAAGATGGCACGCTGCTTTTCATTGCACCAGGGCAAGTATACGGATTTAAGGAGGGGGAGAAAATGCTGCAACCCACCGGATGGGCGCTGGTATTTCACCCGGATTTGATACATGGAACTTCGCTTGGCAGCCATATGAAAGACTATAGTTTTTTTTCCTATGATACAAGTGAAGCACTTCATCTCTCTGACCGGGAAAGACAAATTGTGCTCGAATGCTTTCATAAAATAAGCTATGAATTAGATCATGCCATTGATAAACATAGTAAAACCTTGATTACAAGCAATATTGAATTGTTTCTCAAGTATTGTGTGCGTTTTTATGACAGGCAATTCATCACAAGAGACCATGTGCACAAAGATGTACTGGTCCGGTTTGAGGCTTTACTGGAGGCATATTTTGGGTCTGATAAGCCACAACGCTTAGGTTTGCCTTCAGTTGCTTATTGTGCCGAGCAGCTGAATCTATCAACCAACTATTTTGGCGATTTACTAAAAAAAGAAACCGGCAAATCACCCCAGGAATGTATACAGAACAAAGTGATCGATATAGCGAAAGAACGGGTTCTGGATGTGAGCAAATCAATTAGTGAAATTGCCTATGAAATAGGTTTCAAATATCCTACGCATTTTTCCAGGCTCTTTAAGCAACAAGTTGGCCAATCACCCAATGAATACAGGTCGCTGAATTAACTAGTAAGAATAATCGTATCACTAGATCCTAGTAGCCATTTTTACTAATCCCTACAAGCTAAAAAAAGCCTATTCATGAAATCTATTCTAGTAACTCTCCTCTTTGTTACCTTTTTCTTGCCCCAGCTAATGGGGCAGGTCTCTAATAAACCATACAATCAAAACTCTAATGATACAAGCAGAGTAGAGAGGGCTAAGAAAAAGTATGGCGAACTGTTTGGTCCTCAAACCGTGCTTAATTCATCTGATCCAGAGCTAATGAGCATCCTGCAACGGCTCATCTTTGGTGAAATATTCTATATAGGAAATCTCGACGATAGAACCAGGGAACTGATCACCATCACTGCACTTACTACCAATCAAACTTTGCCCCAGTTAAAAGCTCATACCCATGCGGCTTTAAACGTTGGCGTAACACCCATTGAGATTCGGGAAGTGGTCTATCAAACAGCTCTTTTCATCGGCTTCCCAAAAGTGCTCAATGCCTTGGATACCATCAACAGTGTATTTAAAAGCCGAGGTATTAAGTTGCCGCTAGAAAATAAAGCCAACGTAGGGGAGCATGAGCGATTTGAAAGAGGGAAAGATAAGCAGTACCCGCTGTATGGAGACCGGATGAGAGAAAATATGAAAGATTTGCCGGGAGGTTTTGGTGAGGTTATACCCAGAATGCTCACAGAGTCAGGCTTCGGCGATTTCTATACAAGAGGTGGGTTGGACATCAAAACAAGAGAACTTACGATATTCTGTGCCTTAGCAACGTTGGGAGGAACGGAAAGACAAATGGCATCGCATGCGGTAGGTAACTTAAAAGTGGGCAATAGTAAAGAAACCCTCCTTTCGGCGATGGTCCAGTGTTTTCCCTACATTGGCTTCCCTCGGATATCAAATGCCATCCATGTGATCAAAGAAGCAAAGGTTGAATAAGGATTGTGTAACAAGTTGGGTAGCAGAACATAGAATGTAAATACTAGAAATTTTAAAAGGAAAGCGATGCAAAAAAGGAAATTAGGCAACAGGGGCTTGGAAGTGTCTGCACTTGGCCTAGGTTGTATGGGCATGAGCTGGTCCTATGGTGGGCCAAAAGACAAAGGGGAGATGATCACCCTTCTGCGTAAGGCTGTGGAAAGAGGTATTACCTTCTTTGATACAGCAGAAGTGTATGGTCCCTTTCATAACGAAGAACTTCTAGGGGAAGCCCTTGCACCGTTTCGCGGTCAGGTAGTAATTGCAACGAAATTCGGTTGGGCTCCTGCTAGTGAAAGTGAAGCAAATTCAAGATGGAATGCCTTGAATAGTAGGCCCCAACACATAAAGAAAGTGGTGTAAGGTTCACTAAGAAGACTGAAAGTAGAGGCAATAGATTTGTACTATCAGCATCGGGTGGACCCTGCTGTACCCATTGAAGAGGTAGCTGGTGCCATAAAAGACTTGATTGAGCAAGGAAAAGTAAAATATTGGGGGCTTTCCGAAGCCGGAGTAAAAACCATTCGCCGGGCTCATGCTATTCACCCGGTTGCCGCTTTGCAAAGTGAATATTCGCTTTGGTACCGGGAGCCAGAAAAGGAAATCGTACCCATCTTGGAAGAACTGGGCATTGGCTTTGTTCCCTTCAGCCCGCTTGGTAAAGGATTTCTAACAGGAAAGATCGACGAACATACTAAACTGGATAGCACTGATTTCCGCAGCAGCGTTCCCCGCTTTGACCTAGAGAATCGGAAAGCCAATGGGGCCTTGGTGGATCTGCTCACAAGATTTGCCCAGCAAAAAAAAGCCTCACCCGGCCAGATTGCCCTTGCCTGGCTGCTGGCACAAAAACCCTGGATTGTTCCTATCCCAGGCACGACAAAGCTCCATCGCTTAGAAGAGAATATAGGGGCAATCGATCTTCAACTAACTGCAAATGACTTACGCGAACTAGAAGAAGCGGCCTCAAAAATTACCATTCAAGGCGCTCGTTACCCGAAAGAGATGGAAAAGAAAAGCGGTCTCTAATCATCTGTCTAGTCCTGAAATAAGGTAACTAAAAAGGGTAGATTATATTTTACAAATATAGTTACTGTTTTAACGGGGAGTATGGTTTTCACTTGCAGTGATTTTTACTTGGAATACCAATTGAGTTAACAGAAAGTATTGCTTTCATCCTTAATCAGTAAGAAAATGTATCTATTTCCAATTTTAAATTAACCTTCAAAGAAATAAAAGAAACTGCTAATCAAATTTCATATGAGCTGTAGTAGAATTATAATTAATAATTAAACCCAAGCTAATAGGTTTAGTTGCTTGATCTTCTAGATAAGGAGTCCAATCAGGCATATTTTTAACTAGTTGAATCACTTTCTGATCCATCTTTGGAAAATTAGCAGAGCTTTTTACTTGCTTAACATTTTCTATTTTTCCATTTTTATCCAGTGTGAATTTGATATAGGCCTCATATTTAGCTAATCCAATGATAGTTTCTCCTAATTGATTTTCTGCTTGCTTCAAATGCATATACATATGATTATGAAAGGCATTTTCTCCACCTGGAAAAGAAGGCAGAACATAATTTTTGGGAATATCATTATCAAATAAAGGCATGAGAGTGATTAATGGCTTATTTGATTGTCCGTAGGTGACAGAAAAGGATAATACAACAGAGATATAAATAAGAATCAGATAAGCTCTCATAGTTTGAAAGAGGATAAGGTGGATATATTCGAATAACTAATTCAATAGCTGCTGATTAGTGCTATTTACCTCTGATTATCAACGAAATAACATAGCTTGTTATTTTTAATTACTATACATATTTAGTAAAGTTTAGTTTCTATTACTATACATCTTAAGTTAAAAATAAGATTGTTCAATAAGTAGTATAATAGAGGGGCAAGAGGGGAAATTATCACCTTGGATAACAGATTTCTACCTACTTTATAGTAATTGTTCTATCATTATTGCTTCTCCTCATCCGATTTTATATTTAGTAGAAAGACAGAAAAACAATAGAGCTATTTTTCAATCATAGAAAATAGCTCTATTGTTTTTCAATGAAAGGAATTCTTTCCCGTATACATAGCTATCAAAGATTACTTTCTTCCAGGCAGTAAAGAGCTGATTTATAACACAATGTCATCATGAATTCTGTCTTATCATGAGCATCTATATCAGGATAGCTAAATCCTCCTTAACCGGCCAACAAAAACTGAGTGCTCAGCTAGCAGGACTTTCTACCAGAGTCAAAGAATTACCCAATGCTTGTTTGTATATGCCCAAGGCCGGCAGTCTATGGAAGTTTATCCAACTCATGCATGAGCAGAATGTGCCATTAGAAATTATCTCTGAAGAAGAAGATCTATCAATCAAAGATCTTGCTACGAAAGAGATAGACCTAGCAAGGGAAAAAAGACACGAAGATTCCGCCTAGTAACTTTATTTGCCCCCTTTTCCGCGACTTAAAATATTTGAGTTCTACATCTGCCTTATTTCTACGCTACATTCTTAGGAGGGAGTTCTACCAGTGACTTTACTACCATCTTATAAGCAAAAAAGCAGCCTATATAGTAGCTATATAGACTGCCTTTGGCTTCATAAATATTTTTGATGAAAATGCAGGTGCATATGTGCAAAATGTGTAGATTTTCACCAGTTATGAAGCGATTCATGATGCAAAAAGTGTATACCTATAAAGGCCTTCATTGATAATGAGGGCTTTTATCATTTAAATAGACGCTGTTTTTGGCTGCGTCAACCTGTAACAAACCTACAGGCAAGATGTGGATAAGGATTCAAGATATATGTTTATACATACAAGTAAAAACTTTTTTGAAATCTCTTGAAAGAATACAAAAATATATATCTATTGTATTATTTTGCAATGTATTGATAAGCAGGACCTTATAGTTAAGCGTTAGTTGAAGTAGGATTATTCTCTCCTCATATCCATGTTATATGTATTTGATTTAGATGATATATAGACTAGAAAGCGTAATTGCTATAACACCGCTTTAGTATGGTGTCAAAATTTCTATTATTCTTGTATGGCGGTGACGTTGTACGAATCTCCACTATACAAAAATGCTAATGCTAAATAGGAGAGGATCTTTTTATCCTAAAAGCTTGATCTTACTTTGATAAAATTCAATCTTGCCATATGTTTTTAGCTAAATTATAAACACTTTAGGATACTTACTCTTTGGACGTGGATACCTATGTACGTAAAACGCTACTTCAATGTCCAATGTCAGCATCATGTACTTTATCACTTGGCGCATGGTGCTCTGGTCCCTTTTTACCGGCTTATTAGCTTTAACCACTTATCAGTACCTAGCTTGGAAATGGGTAGCTATTCCCTGGCTGCCTGTATCTCTTATTGATACAGCTGTCGCTTTTTATGTAGGCTTCAAAAACAATCAATCCTACGATCGATGTTGGGAAGCCAGAAAAGTATGGGGAGGTATTGTCAATACCAGCCGTTCTTTTGTTGCCGCTTGCAGAGCCTTTATCAGCGCTGAGCATACATCTTTATCCCAGCAGCAACTAAACAAGGAAATACATACCCTGGTTTACCGGCATATTGCCTGGTTATATGCCTTAAAACATGCCATGTGGCAGCGAACCCCTTGGGAACATCAGCAAATAGCTAGTGTCAGGCAGCGCAATTACTTCCGTAAACGAATTAACTTCTCCTCTTTTGAGCAGGAAGCCGCCAGTTGTTTGAGCCAGGAAGAATTGGCATGGGTAAAAACTAAAACCAATCCGGCTACTCACCTCCTTGACAAACAATCGCAACACTTGGCCGATCTTAACAGAAAGAAAATGATAAATGATTTACAACACATGGAGTTACAAAAATTGCTTACTGAACTCTATGGGGAACAAGGCAGAAGCGAACGGATCAAAAACTTTCCTTTACCCAGACAATATGCCACATCAAGTGCTATCTTCATCCTTATTTTTACCTTTTTGTTGCCTTTCGGGATGCTGAAAGAATTTGAAAAGTTAGGGGAAGAACTGATTTGGCTAATGGCACCATTTAACTTAATAGTGTCCTGGGTGTTCTCATTGATGGAGTATACAGGAGATTACAGCGAGAATCCTTTTGAAGGCCTGATTAATGATGTACCTATACAAAGCATTGTACACAACATTGAAATTGACCTCAAAGAGATGATGGGCGAGGAACACATACCTGAAAAGATCAAAGCTGAAATTGATGTGTTGTTTTGATTAGCTAGAAAAGTTATGAAGGTGGAATAAAGAGACTTTACCAAGTGAGTTTAAAAATATTTGACTAATAAGGCTTTCACCATTTCTCGCCCACTTTAATTTTTTTCAGGAATATAAAGGCGCTAGGTAATTTTAATCCCCCTTTCTTGAAACCGGTTAACAAAGTGACAGACTATACAATTAACACTCTTTCTTCTAAAACCTGTTTCCAAAAAACAGGAAGTCTTGCATTACTTAAAGGGCACTAGCCCTTGTTTAATCTAGTTTATAAATAAGTAAGCACCTATGACCAACTAGCTTTTTGAGGCTTTAGAGTTGCAAACGTTTTCAAATAATTTCTGTAAATCGCCGGCTATTCTTACAATTTGTAGTCAACTTCGTAAACATTTCTCAATAGAATCCTTGAGTAATTATTTCAAACTCTAATAATTAACTCCCTTTACCTGTAGGTAGAGGGAGTTAATTACTGAATAAATACATTAGGCAGTCTGCAATTTTGCTGCTAAAAAATTATCTATTAAGGTAGAATCCTCATAGAAATCCACTTTACCTGACGATACATCGTACATAGCCCCAATTATACCTACTTTGCCTTCTTCCACTAGTTGTTTAATAATCTCACTTCTTTTAAGTATTTCTCTCACACTTCTTCTGACATTAATGTTTGCCACATTTTCCACAAACTTAGTGTTGGTGGAGGTTCTGTTTTCTAGTGTTTCTTTCTCCTCCTCAATGGAAGGAGTAATTTTGGAAAGAAGTTGGGAAAGATGGCCTAATTCCACCTGATCACAAGCTCCTTTTATGGCGCCACACTTCGTATGACCTAGCACAACTATCAACTTAGAGCCGATTACTTTACAGGCAAACTCCATACTTCCTAGAATATCATTATTAACGATATTACCAGCCACACGCACACTAAATATATCGCCAAGTCCCTGGTCAAATATAAGTTCGGCCGATGTTCGGCTATCCATGCAACTTAATATTACTGCAAAAGGCCATTGGCCATCTCGGGTTTCGTTCACTTGCTCGAGTAAGTTGCGGTTTACTTTTAAATTTTTTATAAACCGCTCATTGCCTTGTTTTAGAATATCAAGGGCAGTTGAAGGAGTTATTTTCTGTTGAAGTTCTTTATCTAAAGTTCTCATAGTTCTTCGGTTTTTGTGGTTAATTACCTTACAGGCATCGGTTGCTGAGTATCTAGTTGGGAAGTTTCTTTTTCAGCTGTAGTCGACACCCTTTCTGATAATACATTCTCGGTATTGTTAATTTTATAATGTTCTTTGAATCCAACCAATGTGCAAGTGATCTTCTTCTCAGGAGCCTTTATTTTCGTAAACTCCTTAATTACTTCCAACACATCAAAATCAATGTACTGCGTTTTGGTAGCATCAATTACTACAGTTGCGTTTTTTGGCAGTTGATCTAACGTGAGTTTGATACTTGCTTTGTTTAAGAAAGAGACTTCTTCGGATAATCGGATGCGGATAAGCTCGCCATCGTGGTACCTTTCTTTATGAAAATAGTAGGAGTTTCTCATATTCCCATATAGAATAGCTATGCAACTTGCCAGTAAACCTAGAGCAACTCCTGTCAATAGATCGGTAACTACCACAGCATTCACAGTTATCATAAAGGGCACCCACTGGTATTTTCCATTTGCATACATCTCTTTAAATATAGAAATCTTTGCCAGTTTGTAGCCAGTGAGTAGGAGAATAGCCGCTAATGCTCCCAAAGGAATTTGATTCAGTAGTTGAGGAATGAAAGCAGAACAAAGCAGGATCAGCATACCATGCAGGATAGTTGAGGTTTTGCTTCTAGCACCGGCATTCAGGTTGGCTGTACTACGTACAATTACACTAGTAATAGGTAATCCTCCCAACAAACCAGAGATCATATTTCCTATCCCTTGTGCTTTCAGTTCCCGGTTCTGATCAGTTATTCTCCTGAATGGATCCATTTTGTCTACTGCTTCAATACAAAGCAAGGTTTCAATAGAGGCTACGGCTGCAATGGTAAAAGCTGTAAGAATCACGTCTTTATTCCATACTGCAGAAAAGTCAGGCAAGGTAAACAGATCTATAAATTGGGGAATAGTAGAAGCAACTGGCACTTGTACTAAATGCTCTTTCTCAATAACTAATGAAGGAAAAGAAACATTGAATAAGATATTTAATAGGATACTTACTACTACAGCAGCTAAGGCACCAGGTACAAGTCTGAATCGCTTCATAAACGGCTTTTCCCATACAATAAGAATGGCTAATGAAACCAACGTTACAATGGTTACTCCTAGATGAATGTGTTCCAATGGTTGTAATAAGGCCGAAAAAGTATTATGTCCATCAGGTTCCTCAAATGCTAAGGCACCCTCATCTTCCTGATCGTAGCCGAACGCATGAGGTATTTGTTTGAGAATGATAATAATCCCAATAGCCGTAAGCATTCCCTTAATTACACTACTTGGAAAATAGTTGGCTATACTTCCTGCTTTTAAAAAGCCTAAAATCAACTGAAAGGCTCCTGCTAACACGACAGCAACTAGGAAAGTCTCAAAAGCACCTAGTTTAGTAATACCTGCCAATACAATGGCTGTTAATCCGGCTGCCGGACCACTTACGCTCAGATGAGAACCGCTTAGTGATCCTATGATAATACCGCCGATTATCCCAGCAATTAGCCCAGAAAAGAAAGGGGCACCAGAAGCATGTGCAATTCCTAAACACAGAGGCACAGCTACTAAGAATACAACTATGCTGGAAGGTATATCATATTTTAAATTGGATAATGCTGTTTTTTCCATAAGTCAACTAACTTTTTTACATAAAAACAGATTATCTATTACCACACTGGATAATAGAAAAATAGAAACTAGAAGGTAAAAGGAAAGTTAGATTGAATTTGGAGGAATAAACAACTGTGTAGTAAAGCCAGAGAGAGGTTTACAATAATAAAAATTTGTTTTGTGCAAGGAAGCGCTTATAAGAATACAGCAATCTCTAGCGGGCAAGAAAAAAAACACATCCTCTTCCTCCAATTTATTTTTCTTTTGTTCATCAGATTCGGTTTGGAGTTCTTCCGATGGCATAGCCAGCTGTGAATCTATGGATGTATAAATCCCGGTAGTCTTATAGATAATACCCTGTACATCTATAAGTTTACAGCCAAATACGATTAGAAATATAATCAGCACAAATTCTTTCATATGTCTGCATATACTAATCCATCCTCTCTCATTCAATATACGTGCAGTTGTTTAGATAGGTACTCCAAAATATCTTTTAATCATAAAAATGTCATATACGCAACTCTGATAATGAAAATTTGTCAGGTCCACCAAGCAGGTCTTGTCCGGCTTTAGGTTATGTTGTCCCAATAAATGTTAACCGATATATAGTAACTAAATAGATTAAGGTTGTTCTATACTATCTTACATAGCGTCATCGTATATAGTGTAGTAACTGCATAGGTAGAACGGTTTAGGTGCCGAGTTAGCTTACTTTTACTATCTGCCATCTTTGCTATCCAACTCTAATTATTTATCTATCTGACCAGGGTATATAGCATGTTCAGAACGGTGATATTCCTGTTCTTTTTGCTTTTCTTAGCCTGTTGCCAAAGGCCGCTAGGTGTCACCCATTGGGATGCGAAAAGCAGAGCGATGGTTAAAAAAAGCCTGGCATCTAAAAAGAAAAATAGTTATGGCTATCCCAAACATACTTATCTGTCTTACCTGATTTGTTTTAATGAATCCTGTATTAACCGGGCTGAAAGAGACTTGGTTAGGAAAAGATATCGGTTTAAAGGCTACAAGAACAAAGAAGTTATTCCACCCAAGGCACCTTCCCCACAGCAGAGCGAGCCAGTCATTGCTCAAAATGAGCAGCCAAAACAAGACCTATCAGCATTCGTGGTCAATAAAGTCTACAGGCTCCGGCAGGTATACTTTCAAACCGGAAAAGCCAACTTATCCGTGGAAGCTGAAAAGGAATTAGACGCGCTAGTTAGTTTTCTACAGAGCAACCCTCTGCTTATCATTTCTGTATCCGGCCACACAGATGATGTGGGAGAAGAAAAAGCAAACCTGGCTTTATCTCAACAAAGAGCCCAAGCAGTCACTGCTTATTTATCGGCTAAAGGAATAGCTAAAAAAAGATTACTAGCTAAAGGGTATGGGAGTAGCAGCCCAGTTGCAGACAACCATACGCAGACCGGCCGGGAACAGAACAGACGTGTAGAATTTATTCTTCAGTTAGCTGAGTAGCCACAACATCGGGTGTTGTGATAAAAGGGGGTAGCTGATTTGCTTTGGACAATGTATTATGAATTCTTTAGAAATTTGTTCAAAACAGGAGACTATGAATTTTGCACGATCTGAATAAACATCAGCTCTAGAATTAGAGTTAAATTATAGCAATAGCTAAAAATATTCCCCTGTCTTGCTACTGTACCATTGGGCACGAAGGGAAAAATGATAAGTTTAATGCTTTATTTTTCACTTCTTGCCCATCTTAAATGTGAAGATCCACTACCATAGAGGTAAGTCGACTACCTCCACTTATTTGCTTGATATACCTTATTGTTTCCAGATCAGCCCATCCTGTCGAATGTGCCAATCAAACTTCCCGTCCTTACTTTTGGCTATTATTTCAAATAAGCTAGGAGTAGAAAACAGCCTTGGCTCAAATACATACCCTTTGATGTTGGGTGGAATTAGCTTTAAATCCGACAAATTAGCTGTGTATTGTTGATGCTCTCTTTTCCATTGCTTCTGGCCATAATATAGCTGGCGTAGCGCCCACTTGATCTGCTGCTCATTAGATTCTATAAACCTATCCTGTCCTTTGCCTACGTTCTTGCTTGAAAACTGGACAAAGCCCCAACTTTCCGGTTGATGCATATTTATTACTCCTTGAGGCGACCATACCCAGTTGTCTTCCCTATAGGGCTTGCCGGTAGAAGGATCTATCATCTTCTCATAGCCTTGAGGATGGACTTGTGTTTGCCATTCTACCCTGGAAAAGTTTACCCGCCACTGCTCTCCATCAGTGGGCTTTCGACCATCAAATGCCCCCTCCTGGAGCACTTCCCAAGGAAGAGCCAGTTCAACACTCCAAAATTGATCTTTGTTGGAAGCATCATTCAAGGAACCTTCTATGTGTATGCCTACTTTTAGTCCTTGGATATTCCAATGATTGATTGCTTTGCCTCCATCCCGGTAGGGCTTCGCCAGAAACAAATCCCAGACAGTGGCAAGAGCATTAACTTCAAGCTCGAAATAATTGTGAGTGTCCCCATCCGGATCAATAAAGACTTCAAAATCATTATCCTGGAAAATAACCGATTCCCGCTCTGTTAATGTAGCCCAGATGTGGGGTTCCTCTAAGCGTGCAGCAATATAGAAGTAGTGCTGATCCCATAGCATTTTTACTTGTGTTCGAAAGCGGGGAGCAGGCTCAAGATTTCCTTCAATATCTACAAAGTCTTTTGTCCAATCAGCCTGTAGCCAATCTTGTTCAGTTAATTTGCCATCTACGTTAAGAGGCTGATTGGTTTGATAACAAAGATAGTGTTGTGGATCAAATACAGGGAGAGAACCTTGAGCCACAAGGCTAAAAGGGAGTAGGATGAAAAACAATGATTTGACAAGTAAACGGATCACCTGATAAGTTTAGTAAAATTACTGATCAAACGTGAGTAGAAAAAGGTTTAAATTTTTCTGCTGACTCGTGTTGTGCTTTTTTGCAGATATTTCACGACAAGGTATGTTTCAGGCCATTGTTATGCTGTAGATGAATGTACAGGTATATTAATTTCTCCTTTCTTGTGACTACAGGAGATCAAATAAAAAATCGTTAAGAAGGATAGAGGCGTTGAATAGATTCAATAGAATGAACTACCATTTTACGCAATACTTCAAGGTCAATATCTTCAAGCTTTTGTATATAAAGGCATCCTTTCCCTGTTTTGTGTTTACCTACCTGTTGCAGTAATTCTTGTTTTTGATTAGAGTCAGAGGCAAGATATATAGTGAGAGCATTTGTCCTGGATGCAATGCTTATGAGTGGAGCCTCTCCCCGGTGTCCGCTTTTGTAGGTGTAATGGTAACTTCCAAAACCAATAATACTTGTACCCCACATTTTAGCTTCAAGCCCAGTTTGTGCATGAAGTAATTCAATCAGTTGAGCACAATCTTGGCGCTTTTTTTCATCATTAATCCCATTTACATAAGTTAAGACACTATTGTTAGTTTGGATGGTTTTGTTTTTTGCCATTTGCTTCGTTTTTATAGTCCTTATTAGGAATTCTGTTTACCCTGTTAATACAAGGGGAGGCTTTCTCTCAATTAATCCATATGCAGCCACATGTAGATAAATTAATTGCTATTCCTATTAGAATATAGATTGACCTTCATGAAAATAACATCGACTTACTTAAAAGTGGACTTTCGCTTCCTAGAACTTTAGTTATCAAATTTAGTGAATGTTAAGTAAAATTGAATATGAGGAGTATCTGTTGAGCACTCCTACCAATTTGACCTTCTCCCAATAAATCAGACAATTCAGTAGTAAATGAAAAGGGGTAGTTAGGTGAACTGCTCTTTTCTTGAAACTTACTTATCTGCTAGCTTTATTAGTAAATATCTATGTAAGTGTTGCATCCTCTCCCCCAGCGACTAGCAGCACACCTTGATGTGTCGCAAATCCCCCTTTACAATGTCGCGTTGACACACTATCAATCATCAAACTTTTTATGACCTTTGAGCCAAATAACGTTAACCTATGAGAAAGCTAATTGTAGAGGAATGGATGTCATTAGATGGCTATGTGGCTGACAAAAACGGAGGACTGGATTTTTTTACTCACTTAACAGCTGAGCAAAACACATTTTCTGATGCCCATCAGGTAAAGTTTATGGAAACGGTAGATACCATAGTATTAGGTCGCAAAACCTATGAATTATTCGTTGATTTTTGGCCAAATGCCACAATAGATCAGGAAATAATGGCTGATAAAATAAATGAGACCAAAAAGATTGTTTTCACCCATACGCTGGCGAAAGCACCTTGGGGAAAGTGGGCAGATGCCCAAATCATAAGCGGCGAGGCTATTGAAGCAATTAAAGGGCTCAAACAGTTGCCAGGTAAAAACTTGGTTCTATGGGGAAGCATATCCTTAGTCCAAAGGTTGATGCAAGTGAATCTCATTGATGAATATCATATTCAACTTTGCCCTGTTTTGACAGCAGGGGGTAGAAACCTATTTACCCAACAGATCAATCCTAGCCATTTAAACCTGATAGAAGTCAGACATTATCCTACTGGAGCTGTCTTCTTAAACTACCAGCCATCTACTAGCAAATAGCCTACTACTAATTGCGCATGTTTTAAAAGCTGCCTATAGCTTGAAAAATAGAAAACATCGCTATACTTGGTCTGCAAATAGTAGAGCGATTTTATTCATTTAGCCAACTAAACAATACGCACATGTCATTCCAATCATATCTTAAAACCATCAAAGAAAAAACCGGCAAAGGCTCGACTGATTTCAAAGCCCTAGCTGAGCAAAAAGGGTTTACACAAAACGGTACACTAAAAGTAAAAGCAGGCGAAA
>JAESGR010000237.1_pt1 | contig 69963 bp, 67 predicted proteins | sample 9269771 | NCBI WGS metagenome assembly JAESGR01 (sample SAMN15739572, study PRJNA653492) | algae metagenome | isolation source: Chroococcus sp. CMT-3BRIN-NPC107 and co-occurring heterotrophs from well... | place: USA: Clark Mountains Wilderness, California | collected 2010-04-18 | reverse complement strand
GGGCGGCTTCACCTCGCGGCAACCCGGCGTCGATGGCGGCCACGAGACGTTCACGGAAGTCCGCCGACGGGCGGGGGCTCATACCCCATCATCGCACCCAGACACTTCTTCTGCACGCCGCTTTAGCTCAAGACGACAACTGGGAGTAGCTCCCACCTCGTGCCCTGGCGGCTGGAGAACGAGATGCTCCGACTGCGCCGAGTACTCCGTCTCAGCGCAGTCGAAGGTACTTCCACCGTTTTCCCCTGGTCATTCTGAGTGCTGCGGCTACGGAGAGTTGTCGAGTGACTTGTCGAGCACTGACGATGAGACTCTTCGCCTGCGGGCTCAGAATGACGGGCGACGGTGGCGGCTACACCTGACAATTTCTCCAGGACGCTCCACTCGGGACGACACCCCGAGGGGCATGACCGCGGCCAGGCATGCTCTCCCGGACACGCTGTTCATGATGCCACCCGAGATGAGGCGCCGAGAGAGTCAATCTGCCGGGGAGGTTCCCAGGTGTAGGGCAGGCGCCAGGCGCCGGTTTCGCCATCGACCAGGAGATCCAGGGCGGCATGCACGGTTTCAAGGGTCACGTGCGAGGGCGGGGAGGTGGTCTCATCGGATGCGGCTGGCGTGTGGTTGGCGCGCATCAGGTGAGGCTTCGTGCGAATGACGAGGGCATGTGCGGGAGCCTGGGGCTGGTCACGGGTGGTCCACACGAGATACGCCACGCCGTGTTCGGCGCATCGGGCCGCCAGGGTGTCCGCCACGACCCAGTACGCGCCAGATCCGCGTGGGCGAGAGCGATGCGTGCTGTCCAGTTTGCCTGCCAGGTCACGCAGGTCGATAACAGCCCATGGGTTGAGAGTACGGAGCAACCTGTCGATTGTGCCCGCCCTGGCCAGCGCCGGATCCTGGCTGTCCACGACCTGATGCGCCAGATACCGCTGCCGGGACGCAGCCGTGAGCGCATGCAGTAGGGGGCTCTCATCCCCCACAAGCAGGATGGGCCGTTGCTGCCTGGCCCTGGCTCGCTCTTCACGGCGCCACGCACCTGTTGCAGGGTCGTGGTAAAAGCGGTCGGGCTGGCGCCACCAGCCAGATTCCGCCAGGACCGGATGGGCGTGATCGCCTTCGGCGGCAAGTTCACGCACCATGTGGGCAATCGCGGTGGGACGCGGCTGCCCATCTGGAGTGCGGAGATCGAACACGCCAGGCTCGTAGTGCCCCTGGTCCTGGGTCACCATGTGATCCCAGTCGAACGCCCCGAGCAGCGACCAAACGGTCACCGCGCGCACGTCCGCGCCCGCAGCGCGGGCTTCCCTGGCTCCCTGCCACACGTCACGAAGCCAGCGCACCTGCTCCTCGCGGGTGCACCCGTTGTGCGCCTCGGTGACCGCCACGGGCAGGTGGTAGCGCTGCCAGGCTTCCTGCAGGAAGTCGCCGGGGCCCGGGGCACCCTCTGGCAGCACCCGCGCCGCCAGGACATCCACGTAGCGGTCCGTCCCGTTCGTCCCCACGTTCTCGGTGGGATAGCGCTCCAGCCGGTCATCGAGGAAGCGGGCGCTGCTGAGATAGTGGTTGATGCCCACAATGTCCGGCGGGCAGGGGTGCTCCATGAACCACCGCAGTTCACTATCGGAGATTCCCACGCGCCGCATCCAGCCCCAGGGCAGGCTGTCCGGGGTGAGCGTCCCGGTGAGCAGATCCCAGGAGAGCCAGCGCCGCTCGTTCTCCCACTCCGCCTGGTAGGCGAGCTCTGGGGTGGAGAAGGTCTTGCCCAGGTCATCCGTCTGGACGAGCCGGGCCGCGCTGTTGACGGAGCGGATCGCCTCCATGGCCAGGACCACGGCCCGGCACTGGTTGAGCAGCGCACGAGTGAAGGAGAGATCGTCATGCTTGTGGGGATACCAGTGCCCGTAGAGCGCGGAGAAGCGGGCGGTGGTCAGCGGCTCATTGACCGGTGTCCACTCTTCGACCCACGGATAACGTTCCGCGACGGCCCGGGCGTACACCGCGAGGCGCTCCGGAAAGGCGGGATCGAGCAGATCCGTATCGCGCGGACCACTGCCGTGGTGGACGAGGCCGACAATCGGCCGCACGCCGAGTTCGCGCAGCGCGCCCAGCCGCTCGTCGGGCCACCGCCAGTCCGCGTGCTCCAGGCCATCTGGGGCGGTGCGTTCCCAGAGGACTGGGTAACGGATGGCGCGGATGCCCAGTTCGGCGAAGCGCGCGAGGTCGCTGATGCGCTCCTGATGACCGTTGCGGATCGTCTGGTCGAAATAGCGGTCACCGACCCGGTTGACGGTGCATTCGATGCCGCCCCAGATCTCCGGCAGGCCGGTGTGGGCGGGCCGCGGGGGGAGCAGGGCAACGCGGGACCTGCGCTGGTTCAGAGAGGGATCATGGAGGATGGTGTGGCTGGCAATCATGGGACACTCACTCTTGATTGGGGTGGAAGGCGGTTGAGGGGGTGATTGCCCCTCACCCTGAGTGTTTGTGCAGGGCGAGGGGCTTTTCGTTGACTTGAAAAGGGCTGCGCCAGGCGGCTCAGCGTATTGGCGAGGCGTCTCCCCTGGTTAGCTGACCTGCGGGAGAGGAGGTCGGCTCCCAACAGATTGTGGGCAACCACGTGCACCCACATCGATTTCCTCTTGCAATCCGGGGGCCAGGAACCCCTCTGCCGTGCGCGGGTCAGACACCTCTCGTTGCCAGAAACGCAACGGGAGAGAGGGGTTGAAGTTCAGCAGGTCAGGCGAGGACCTGTTCCGATCCCCGGGCATCGACGCGGATGAGCGTATCTCGGCTGACCCCATCCGCAGACTTTCGCCGGTTTCGGCGAGCGAGTTGTGCGCCCGTGCGCTCTGAGATCGCCTCCTGCATCAGGCCCGCCATGCGGCCCGCGATGCTATCCCAGTCGTAGCGGGCGGCGATGGACCGCGAAAGCTCCTCTCGCTGCGCCCGCGCCGCGGGCTGCTCGTTGAGAAGCGCATCAATCGCGTCGGCGAATCCTTCCGGTGTTGCCCCGAAGCGCACCACATCTCCGTAGAGATCGATCACGTCCGCAATCGGTGTCGAGACCACGGGCTTGGCCGCGGCGAGGTACTCCAGCGTCTTGGTGGGAGAAATGAAGCGCGTCGCCTTGTTGCGGGCGAACGGGAGCAGCGCCACGTCGAAGCAGGCCAGGTAGGAAGGCAGGCTGGCGTAGGACTGGGAGCCGTAGTAGACGATGTTCGGGCGCTGGGGCAAGTCAGACCGGCTGATCTTGGCCACCGGGCCGATCATGGCGATCGTCCAATCTGGACGTGAGGCAGCCACGGCGTCAATGAGGCCGAGATCGAGGCGTTCGTCGATGACGCCGTAGTAACCGACGACCGGCTGTGGCCGGCTCGCCAGGTCCCGCGGGCGGGCAATCCCGTTCGCCGCCTGCGCGAAGTGCTCTGTCTCGACACCGGACGGGAAGCAGTGCACGGAAGGGTGGCGATCCTTGCGCGCCTCGTACAGGCTCGGGCCACCCGCGAAGACAAGGTCAGCCTGGGCCATGAGCGCCTGCTCGCGCTCGCGTAGTCCCTGGGGCGCGCCGTGGAAGTTGGCCAGTTCATCCATGGCATCGAACACCACCAGCGCCGGGTCGAGGCCCTCCGGCTCCGCGCCGTGCGCCATCGGGGTCAGGTACCAGAGGATCGCCTCTCCGGGCGCGGCGAGTGGCGCGAGGAGCGGGGCCAGGACTTCCCGGATCTGGCTGTTCGTGGATGGCCCGAAGCCCTCCGTGCAGTCCGGCAGGAGGGGCGTAATGACGGTGACGCCGTCCTGCTCGGCCACGCGCAGCCCGGCCTGGGTGTGGCCCGCCTCCGGCTCTTCTACCACGTAGACCGGCATGAACCGGGCAAAGCGGGAGAGCAGATGCTGTGGCCGCTGCCAGACGAAGTCCCACCGCAAATGGGAGAAACAGATCAACATGTCCTGAACCTTTCACACGTCGCCGCCAGTCGCTCTCTTGCTGGCGCCGCGTGATGCGATGCCGATACCGGCGCGGAAAAGAGATTGATGTGAACGAGATACCGAGACCTGGAAGCCATCGAATGGTGCCAGCCAGGGCGGCGAAACACGTCCCGCTCGTCAAGCTGTGACGTACCAGCTTCGAGACTTCCGAGACTGTTCCATCGGTCTCACGTTGCTACGGTTCTGACGGTCGATCAGGTGGCCGGTCGAGCGAATCGAGGGCCTGCCCGCGTCGCGAGACGTTCATCACCCAGATGGGAAATCCCTCGGTGGGATCTGCCCATCTAACCCAAAGTAGCCAGCCTTGGCGTATCCGGGGATCAGGCGGCGCTTCCGCCACCTGGTAATCGGAACGCGCTTATCTCAATGACTCCTTCTGGTCACCACGGGTCCACATGGGACTCCTGATGGCATCTCTTATGCACACCCCATACCATCACGTCGGGATGCAAAAGCCGCCGATTGTGCAACCGCACAACATTCAGGGTGTGCATACGGAAACCCCTGTATGCGTAATGGCGATATGTTCCCTTGACCAAATAAATGTCAGGCTATGGCATCTCCTGTGCAACATTGCGGATCAGACGTGGGCGACACCAGAGCGAAACCGTTCGGCAACCCCACTGATGAGCCAAGGGAACAGCCAGGGCCGTTCCGGCCCGGACCGTCGTAACGGAGAGGGAGAAGAACGCAATGAGGAGAAACACGATCGGCGCTTGTGCGCTATTGGCCGTCTCGCTGACCGGCGGGTTGCTCATACCGGCTAACGCGCAAGAGGCCTCACCGGAGGCGATTGGCGCTGCCGAGTGCCAGGTGGAACCCCGTTCCATGGAATTCTTCCAGAACCTGGCGGCGACACCTGCCCCGGCCGGCGAGACTGGCGCTGCCATGGCCACCCCAGCGGCTGGCCAGAACCCCGTTGATGAGGCGACGCTGGCCGGCATGACAGCTACCGCGCGCGAGGTCGTGGCGTGCCTCAACGCGGGGGACTTCCTGCGCGTCCACGCGCTCTACACGGATGACTACCTGCTGCGGAACTTCGGGCAGGATGACGTGGCGACGCTGAGCGCGACCCCGTCACCGGCTGCGGCGCCTGACCAGGTGTCGTTCCGCGGAATCCAGGACGCGGTGCTCCTGGAAGATGGCAGGGCCGCGGCGATTATCGGGACGACGACCCCCACCGGCGATATCAACACCTACACCATTTTCGAGCAGAGCGGCGATCGCTGGCTGATCGACGATGAGTCGGTCGTTGATGCGGAGCAGACAGGCGATGCTGGTGCTGCCGCGGGCACCCCCGCCGCGGATGCTGGTGCTGGGGCCGAGACCGGCACGACGCTCGAAGTGCTGTCATACGACATCTATTTCGAGCCCACCGAACTGAACATCGCGGCCAACACTGATGTCACCGTCACGCTGCCGAACGAGGGCGTCACGCTCCACAACTTCGCCATCGATGAGCTGGGTATCGATGTCGATATCGATCCCGGGGCGACGGAGCAGGTCGTGATCAATGCCCCAGCCGGAACGTACGAGTTCTACTGCAATGTCCCCGGCCACAAGCAGGCCGGCATGCAGGGCACGCTCACGGTCAGCTAACTGACTTATCCAGGGGAGGGATGTGAATGGGCTGCCGCGTTTGCGGCAGCCCATTCATGCCCCCTGGCGCATCCCATCCCTGTCGGACCATAGCGATCCTGGCAATTGCCAGGACGTTGTGGGAATGGCTCGCGGGATACGCCTCGCGAATGGCCCAGATACCGGTGGGGTGCTCCTTGGTGATCCCGAACGTTGCAGGCGGCTGATGCGGGTAAAACCCCACTGATAATGACCGGCACGCCGTGTGCTGTATCAGCGGTGACGTCCGCCTTCCGGATGACCGTGCTCCCCAGGACGATCGCCAGGTAGGGATGTCTTCGATGATGAGGCAAGAACGCCGCAGGTGTAACAGAGGAGAACGGCGATGACGGCGTCCCAGAACACGCTCGGCAAGCTCGACGAGGCGAGGCGGGGCATCCGTGTGGCTCTGCAAGCGCTTGGTCAGATTTCCAGCGATGCCGTACCGCAGGTCACGAACGACGGGATGCAGCATCAACTGCGCGAGGTCGAGGCACGCCTGGAAGCGCTGAGCGAGGACCTGGTTCCCGCAGGGAAGCAGACGAGTTCGGATCAGGAGTAAGAGGAGCCCGTGATGGCTGACCAGCAGGCAGCTTCTTCCGAGACAACGCAGAACGGACAGGGCCGCGGGCAGCAAGGACCCGTGATGCCGATTGGTGGGGCCGAGGAAAAGGAGCCTGGGGGAGAGATCCTGGAACGCTTCCTTGAGTTGGCCGGTGGCGACAAGGCGCGCATTGCGGTCATCCCCACGGCTTCGGGCGAGCCCCAAGCCGGTGGGGAAAAGTACGTCAAGCTCTTCACGAAGATGGGGGCGGCCCACGCGGACTGGATGCGAATCGAAGGCCGCGAAGATGCGCTCGCTGAGCAAGCCGTTGAATTGATCGAAAACGCCACCGGCATCTTCATCACCGGTGGTGACCAGGCTCGGTTGGTGGAACTTCTCGCGGGGACGCACGTCATGGAGGCGATCCGTGACGCCAACGCCAGGGGCGCCGTCGTGGCCGGGACCAGCGCTGGGGCTTCGATCGTGGGGGCCCACATGATGGTGCCGGGCAACGGCGAAACCGGCGATACGGCCGCCCGCAAGGGGATGGTCGACGTCGTGGCGGGCTTCGGACTGCTGCAGGATGTCATCGTTGACCAGCACTTCAGCCAGCGAGGCCGCATTGGTCGCCTCGTGGCCGTCTTTGCCGCGAATCCAGGGCTGCTGGCGGTCGGCCTGGATGAGGACACGGCGGTCGTCATCGACGGGGATGCGAAGCTGGAGACGCTTGGCAGCGGCATGGTCACCCTGCTGGACGGCCGTACCACGATCTCCGACTACTACGAACGGCAGGACGGCGAGATTCTCTCCGTCACCGGCTCATCGCTGACGGTGCTTGGCCCGGGCCGCCGCTTCGACCTGAAGCAGCGCGTGGCATTAGACGTGAACCCTGAGGCAAGTGGCGCGAGTTCCGGTCAGGAGTCAGGAGCTTCGGCGGGGAAATCGTCATGATCGAGATTCGCCAGAGCAAGGTTTACCGGGGGCCCAATGTCTGGACCCGGGTGCCGGTCGTGCACCTGGTTGTGGACATCGGCGAACTGGAAGAGCAGCCGAGCAACGTCATTCCCGGGTTCACCGAGCGCCTGCTCGAGCTCATTCCGACCCTCCACGATCACAGATGCGCAACTGGAGACCGGGGCGGGTTTGTGAAGCTCCTGCATGCGGGGACAGAGACCAGCCACGTGCTGGAGCACGTCGCCATTGAGCTGCAGGGCCTGACCGGGGCTGATGTCCGCCGGGGGAAGACCCGCAGCACCGCGGAACGTGGGATCTACGACGTCATCTACCAGTATCGCCAGGAGGAAGTAGGCGTTGCCGCTGGAAAGCTTGCCTGCCGCCTGCTCAATCACCTGATCTACACGAGCGAGCCGGAATTCGATTTCGTCCAGGAACTGGAAACCCTGGTTCGCCTTGCCGAGCGTCTGGCCTATGGCCCTTCGACAGGAGCGATCGTCGATGCCGCCGAGCGGAACGGTATCCCCGTCCTGCGCCTCAATCCGCGGCGATCCCTCGTCCAGCTTGGGCATGGCTGCTATCAGCAGCGCGTGTGGGCCACCGTGACCTCGAAGTCCCCCGGCATTGCCGAGGCCATTGCCGGCGACAAGTCATTGACCAATGAGCTGCTCCAGAATGCAGGTCTTCCCTCACCGCGAGGGGTGTTTGTGCGAGAGGTCGAAGACGCGGTGGCCGCCGCCGCTCGAATCGGCTACCCCGTGGTCGTGAAGCCACTCGATGGTAACCATGGCCGTGGCGTCTGCATTAACATCCAGAATGAAGATGAGGTGCGGACCAGCTATGCCACCGCGTATGCGGCAAGCCGCAAAGGGACGGTCCTTGTCGAGCAGTATGTCACCGGGAAGGACTATCGCATCCTGGTGATCGATCACCGGGTGGTGGCGGTCGCCGAGCGGGTACCCGCCCACGTGATCGGCGATGGCAAGCACACGGTTCGCGAACTGGTGGCGATAACCAATGCCGATCCTCGGCGCGGCATCGGGCACGAGAAGATCCTCACTCGGATCCCGCTCAACAGCCAGACCGAGGAGTCGCTGGCCAGGCAGTCCCTGACGCTGGATGATGTGCCCGCGGCTGGGCAGCACGTGCAATTGCAGCAGACCGGGAACATGAGCACCGGCGGCACCTCCATTGACCGCACCGATGACATTCACCCGGACAACATCGAGATTGCGCGGCAGGCGGCGATGGTGGTCGGGCTGGATGTCGCGGGCATCGACTTCATCATGCCGGATATCACGAAGTCTGTACGAGACATTGGCGGCGGCATCGTTGAGGTTAACGCGGGGCCTGGCTTCCGCATGCACACTCACCCCACCGAGGGCTACCCTCGGCAAGTCGGCCGCGCGGTGATCGAGATGCTCTTCCCGCCGGGCAGCCCATCACGGGTGCCGATCGTGGCGGTGACTGGCACCAATGGCAAGACCACGGTCACGCGCATGATTGCCGCCATCATGCGGGCGGCTGGCAAGCAGGTCGGCATGACTACGACCGATGGCATCTACGTCAACGAGACGCAGATCGCCTCCGGCGACATGGCTGGACCGGGTAGCGCCCAGAAGATCCTGATGAACCCGGCTGTGGACTTCGCGGTGCTCGAGACGGCGCGGGGCGGCATCGTCCGCTCCGGCCTCGGGTTCGACCGCTGCGACGTAGCGGTGGTGACCAACATCAGCAGCGATCACCTTGGTCTGGGCGGCCTGGAGACCATCGAAGATCTGGCCCGGATCAAGGCGGTGGTGCCGGAAGCCGTGTTCCGCGATGGCGCCAGCGTGCTGAATGCCGACAACGTGTGGACCGTGCGCATGGCGGAGCGCGCCCGGGGCGAGATTATCTACTTCTCCATGGACCCGGAGAACCCCGTGATCCGCGATCACCTGCGCGAGCGTGGCCGGGCAGTGGTGCTGCAGGAGACGCGTGACGGGGAGATGATCACGCTGCTGGATGGGAAAGAAAGTACGTCGCTCCTCCGCGCCCGCGATATCCCGGCGACCAGCGAGGGCCGCATTCGCGTCAATATCGCGAACGCCCTGGCCGCGACGGCGGCTGCCATCGCCCGTGACGTGCAGGCCGAGTGCATCCGTGATGCGCTGCGCGCCTTCACCACCGATTTTGCCCAGACCCCGGGCCGGTTCAATCTGCTGGAGATCGATGGCCGCCAGGTGGTGATGGACTACGGCCACAATGTCGGCGCGCTGGAGGCCATGGGCGACTTCGTCCACCGCATGAACGCCGCACGAAGTGTAGGGGTGATTGGGGTCCCTGGGGACCGACGCAACGAGGATGTGCGCGCTTTCGCCTACCTGGCCGGTCAGATCTTCGACGAAATCATCGTGCGGGAAGACGACAAGCTACGCGGCCGGACCCGCGGGGAAATGGCCACGCTGCTGCGCGAGGCCGTACAGGAGAGTGGCGTCCCGCCGGCCCGTATTCGCACGGTGCTCAACGAGATCGACGCCATCCAGACGGCGATCGATCTGGCGGCTCCGGGGGATTTGGTAGTTGCCCTTGTAGAGCAGGTCACCCCGACCTGGAACGCCCTGCAGCAGCGCCAGACCGCCCGGGGCGTACCTGCGCTTGCCGGCGCTTCCTAATCGGGGATGAGGACACAGCACGCGCCGGAGCCCGCGGTGCACGCGTAACTGGCGTAGCGCGGGCGGCCCTGGAAGGTCTCCTGGGCCGGGTGGTGCAGCGCTACGGCCCAGCCAGCGTGGTCCGCGTCCCGGCTGAGATGCCTCTGGCGGTCAGCCATCGCAGGACGAATCGCGTCCTGGAGAGCCCGCCCTGCGCGGGTGGCATCAACGCCGGCCTGCGCAATGGCCCGGCAAGATCCGCCGGCAGAACTGGCCCACGTTCTCCAGCGAAAGCGCTGCGCCATGACCAGCAGGGCGTAGGCGAGCAGAAACAACGCCAGCGTCGTTACAAACACCTCGCCTACCAGGTGACCTGCTGGCGGCCCCGAACCCACGCGCGGCCGGAGCAGCACGAGCGCCACGAGGCCAGCGGTGATCAGGAGCGAGGAGCAGGCCCACCTGGCGCGGAGGTTGTCTCCGCGCCAGGTGACGAGTGTGCGGGTGCGCGCCGGTCATCAGGGCCGCGACGCACGCTCCGCCCTGCAGCCGGCCGCGTCTCCCACTCAGTCTGCCTGACAGGTATCCGGACAACCACCGCCACCCGAGTTGGTGACATTGACGCACTGATTCAATGTCGGAGTGTTGGCGCAGACCACGCTGCCATCCCGCAGTGTCACCGTGCTGCCACCGTTGCCTTCATTGTAGATTCCACTGCCATTGCTACCACCGGCGCGAGCCGTGTTCCCGGTGACCAGGGTCCCATCGAGCGTCACCGTGGCTCCGGGAACGCCGGCACCGTTCATGCTGTAAATGCCGCCGCCGAAATTCGCCTCGTTGTCTTGGAACAGACAGTCGGTCAGCGTCGCCGGGCCGCTGTTGTTGAAGAGCCCGCCGCCGTTTCTGTCCAGAGAGGTGTTGTTCTCGATGGTGCAGCCGGTCATGCGCAGCGTGCCGCCACGGTTGGAGATGCCGGCCCCGTCGACTGTCCCCCTGTTGTCGGACACCGTGCAGTCGAACATCGTCAGGTGCCGTCCGGGACTGATAAAGACGCCGATTCCACCATTCTGGAGACGCAGCTCGCGCAGCGTCACCGGCTGGCTGTCCGTCCCGGCCTGGATCCGCAGGACAGTGGCCCCGCCCTGGATAATCGTGCCGGTGGGGCCCTGGCCCGCGCCGATCAGCGTGATGCCGGAGTTGATGAGGATATCCCCAGCGTAGGTGCCAGCGCAGACGTAGAGGGGTTTGCCATTCTGGTCACCACGGATGGCCGCTGCCAGATTCCCCCCATTGACGACATTACACGTCTGACACACTCCCTCGACACACAGGGCGTTACTGCCGCACTCCTCGTGGCTGGTGCAGGCTGCGCAGACGTTTTCCTTGCAGATCGGATCGCTGGTCGGGCAGGACACCACGCACGTCCCGGCGTCCGCGTCACAGCACGTTGCATCAGGACACGCCGCGGGATCGGCCGTGCAGGCCGCACACGTTCCCCCATCACATACCGAGGTCGCGCCAGAGCACGCCGCATCCTGCACGCAGACCCCAGCCCCGTCGCACGCCCCACACGGCTGCGAGGCGCAGGCGGTGCCAGCCGGCTGCTGACCCGGGTCCGGGCAGGTGCCGGTCGCGGGATCGCACGTCCCCGGAATCTGGCAGTCCGTGGCCGGGCAGACCACCGGCGTGCCCCCACCGCAGACCCCGGCATTACAGACGCTGCCGGTGGTGCAGAGGGGGCCGTCGTCACAGGCGTCGCCGTCCTGCGCCGCATCCGGGACACAGGTGCCGGTGGTGTTGGGCCCGGACTGGCAAGTGAGGCAGGCCCCACAGGGTTCCGGACAATCGCACGACCCACAATCGACGGGTTGCTGGCAATTGTTCGTGACGGAGCCGCACTTCCCGGCGCACGTCTGAGCGACTGAGTCGGGCTTGCACTGGGGCTTCTTCTTGCGCTTACCCTGCTTGTCCTTGCCAGGGTTCTTGCGCTTGTTGTGCCGCTGCTTGCGCCGCCGGCGGCGGTCCTTGGCCGCGGTTTCCTCTGGGGAGAGGATGTCCAGCAATCCCCCGACTACCGGCACCGCCGCCAGCACGTGGAGCAGACGGCGGCGCGAGCTCGCAGTCGCAAGGGATCGGGCAAGATGATCGAGTCGGTCAAGGTCCAAGATGGTGCTCCTCAAGCCAACAACAGGACGTTCCCACGGAGGATAGCGGCCACTTGGGTACGTGACCCCAGTAAGACCTGCTGGTTTTTGCAGGGATTGACGCGGACACCCCTGTCCGCGCTGTCCGCGCTGTCCCCTGCGCTCCAGAGCAGGAGCGCCCACCGGTCAGGGGCTGTACCCGTACGCGGAAGACCCCATGTCCCTGGTCTGGACAGCGCCGGAGGCTGACACTGGAGGGTGAGGGCGACCTCGAACGGTAGTGGGTGGGGAAGGCGGTCCTTCAACTTCGCTCAAGACGACGCGCTGCAGGAGATGCCACTTCATGCAGGCACCTCCTGTGAGACGCTCCACGTATGAGCCCACCGCGTGCTGACGCAGCATCGCCTATGCAAATGTGGCGTTCAGCACATTCATTCTCTGCATGTTGTTCAGGCAGACGCTCTGTCTTCACTTTGACAAGGTCAATGGCACAGTTGTTGCTCCCAGCAGGCGGTGTGTACCTCTTGCCGCCGGGGCATGAGATCCCGGCGCTGGTTGACACCAGCAACCAGTTCCCGGCGTGATGGCACACCTCCTACCAGCCCGGCTACACGGATGCGAGAAGATCCTTCTCGCCCCGTGACATTGGAGTCAAAGCGCATGGCCCTTCCCTTCCTGTTATCCACTGGGGTAACCGAGCCGCTGTCTGCCGAGATCCAGGAGCGGGATCCGGAACTGCACTATGAGACGGAGTACTCAGACGCCGCAGCTCTCCAGGATGGGGCGTCGTCTAAGCCAGCCAGATCGAGCGGCTGGCCGCTGAGGCTGCTGAGCGCCGGGGTGTCCCTGGTGGCGGTGGATCTGGTGTACCGCAAGCTGACCGGGCGCCACATCCTCTATCAGGCGGTCAGGGCGCCTGAGCGCAGCGATGGGCAGCAGGATGAAACACCTTCCCCGACCTCCACGAATGGCGTGCAGCGCACCCTCACGATTAGCGCGCCGCCCGATGTGCTCTACCAACTCTGGCAGCAACCGGACACGCTCAACCGGGTGATGGGTCACGTGGGGCAGGTCACGGCGAACGCGGACGGCAGCTTCCACTGGGAGCTTCCAGGCCCGCTGGGCCAGACCCTGGCCTGGGATACCCGAACCGTGACGGAGCTCCCCGGCGAATTGATCCGCTGGGAGTCCGTACCGGGCGCGGCCATTTCCAACGCGGGCGAGATCCGGTTCCGGCCTGGACCACCGGACTGGGGTACGGAGACGACGCTGCACATCACCGTCAGCCTGCCCCTGGGTATCCCCGGTGAGGGGGTCATCCTCAAGCTGATGAACCCGGCGCCAAAGCTCCTGCTGGGCCAGGCCTTGCGCCGGTTCAAGAGCCTGGCCGAGACCGGCGAGATCCCGACACTCCACCACCAACCGGCGGTCCGCGACTCCGGACGCGATAGCTAACGAGGACATCACCATGCGAGCTTTGTACTGGAATGGGGTCAACGACCTGCGCACCGGCACCGTACCCGATCCCGAAATCGTCAACCCGCACGACGCCATCCTGCGCGTGACGGCCTCCACCACCTGTGGCTCTGATCTGCACATCATTGACGGCTACATCCCGAGCATGAAAGAGGGAGACATCCTCGGGCATGAGTTCATGGGGGTGGTCGAAGAGGTCGGGCCGGAGGTCAAGCACATCAAGCGCGGCGACCGGGTGGTGGTGCCCTCGTTCATCGCGTGCAACCAGTGCTGGTACTGCCAGCATGAGCTCTATTCCCTCTGCGACAACACGAACCCGAACTGGGAGATGCAGGAGCCGATATTGGGCTACCCGACGGCGGGCATCTACGCCTACACGCATGCCTTCGGTGGCTACGCCGGTTCGCACGCCGAGTACGTGCGGGTGCCGTTCGCGGACACTGACTGCTTCGTGACGCCGGAGGGGCTGTCTGAGGACCAGCTCGTGTTCCTCTCGGACGCGGTGCCGACGGGGTACATGGGGGCGGACTTCTGCGACCTCAAGGGAGGCGAAACGGTCGCCGTCTGGGGTGCCGGCGGTGTGGGGCTGATGGCCGCGCAGAGCGCCTACCTGCTCGGGGCCGAGCGCGTGATCGTCATTGACCGCTTCCCCGAGCGGCTGCAGATGGCGCGTGAGCACGTCGGCGCGGAAACGATCGACTACACCGCGGTGACTGGCGTGATCGAGACGCTCAAGGAGATGACCGGTGGGCGCGGGCCAGACGCGGTGATCGACGCGGTCGGCATGGAGGCGCACGGAACCGGGCCAGGGTATGCCTACGACCGCGCCAAGCAGGCGCTGCGGATGGAAACCGACCGGGCAACAGCGCTGCGGGAGGCGATTGTGGCCTGCCGCAAGGGCGGGGTCGTCTCGGTGCTGGGCGTCTACGGGGTGACGGACAAGTTCCCGATGGGGGTCATCACCAACAAGGGGCTCACCCTGCGCTCGGCGCAGCAGCACGGGCAGAAGTACATGCCGCGCTTGCTGGAGCATGCCGCCAAGGGCGAGCTGAACCCCTCGTTCCTGGCGACCCACCACTGCTCGCTCGAGGAGGGGCCGCAGGCGTACGACATGTTCAAGCACAAGACGGATGGGTGCGTGCGGGCGGTGTTCACGCCGTAGCGTTCCATTCAGCCCGTGCCGGGCATTGCCTGGCACGGGATGAGCGCGTGAGCATTCTCCAGCCGTCCTGCGCACAGGCAGCCCTGCCCTCGCGGGGAGCCAGGGACACCGATCTCACCAGGGCCGAGGGGTGAGGGAGCAGCTACAGCATTTATTGGAAGGTGGCGTCACACGCTGGAGATGGATTGCGGGGGGTCGGCATGAGAAAACGAGGGCTTATCCGGGTGGGCGTACTCAGCGGCGATTCCCGTGCGGGGATGTCCTGCTGGTCAGGGAGAAGGAGGCTGTTGTGAATCCACCTCCCGTCATCCACATCTTTGAAGTGTGGTTCATCCCGGCTGCCGGGGCCTCCCTGCGTCTCAGCGAACCGTTGCGCATCGGGCCGCCGCTGGCCGACCCTGACGATGCCCAGGACCTGGCGCACGTGGCCGCCACGGACCTGCCGGCCTATGGCTTTCCCCGGGGCCAGGTGCTTATCCAGGCGGACGCTACCGTGGTGCAGGTGCTGCCGACGGCCCACGCACCCGCCGGCCGCCCTGCCGCATCCTCATCCCGCGAGGGTGGGGCAGAGGCGTGTCCCGCCCCCTCGCAGCGGGAGGTGGCCCTGCTGGCGCTGGAGGACCTGCGGCGTCAGGTGAGCCGCGCCCGGCCAACCCAGGCGGCGCCTGCAGCCTGGATCGCCTGCCTGGACCAGGCGTTGCGCGTCATCGCCAGCCCGGAGGACCAGCGACACTTTGGTCTGGGTAGGCAGCCTGTCGTTACCGTGGAGACCCTGCACCAGCGCCTGATCGAGGTGCTGCGCCAGTTCGGCCAGCCCGAGGAGGCGGATGCACCACCGGCTCCGGCCCAGGAGGGCGAGCCGTCATCCGACCGCTGACCTGGCTGGCCGCCTACACCGTGCATCCCCGGAAGGTAGTCCGCGGTGTGGCCACTGACTGAGACATGGGTCACCTCGTGGACCTCGTCGCTGGCTACGGCGCGGCCAGTTGCGTGATCGCTCTGCCTCGGTAAAGGAAAATCACTTGACCAGGTTCCACACGGTCTGACCTGGCAGCCCGGCAACAATGTCGGGCTGCTGGGCTGTCAATCAGGGCTCCCCGAGTGGTTGCTCAGGCGGATGCCAGGTGGGGACTACTGCGGGCAGTCAACTTCCAGCCCGGCGCAGAGGAAGCCACGGCACTTTCCTCCCGTGCAATCGGAGTCCGCGAGGCAGGACAGCACTCCAGGATCACACACGTTGTAGGGGTTGTTGTCTGGGCTCTCAACGTGCTCGCTGCCACTACAACACCGGATGTCAGTGAACTCCCGGCGCTCGCCGGCGGACAGGCAGTCTGGCCTGGTGCCGCAGCGGCCATTGTGGAGAATGTCGCCACCTTCACAGCCACAAACGCCGGGGCGTCCGCCGCCGCCACCAACGCAGTACAAGCTCGTGCAGTCGTCACACTCCAGGTCTGAGCAGCAGGCCTGACCCATGGTGCATTTCCCACGACCGCAGGCAGCAGCCGTCTTCTTGCAGATATCCTTCTTCTTCTTTTTCTTGCCCTTGCCCTTCTTGGCCTCGCTGCCGGCAAGCCCGGCAAGTCCGAGCGCTCCACCCACGAGCAGCCCAAGCGTGGTGCGGCGGGGTGTTGCGGCGGACAGGGATCGTGTGACCCGGTCAAACTGGCTGGAATCCATCGAGCATCTCCTGGTCCTCGGTCGTTCGGCCTATCTCCACGGTAGGGACCAGGCGTCCTGAACACATTGGTAGAAATACGTATTTCTGGTCGATCAGCGGGCCCGGGCGAGATCACTGTGACTTCCGCGTTCCTGAGCTGCCTGGCGTCGTTACGCAGGCGGGCATCGACGCCAGGCGAGCCGGCATGCTCCGCAATTGGGAAGCGATCTACTTCGCGAGACCGTGCGTGGGAACTGCCCACACACCTGAGAACGTGGATCGGTATCTTGAGGTCCTTGCAGCATTCACTGATGACCTTGTGGCCTGACTTCTCCTGTCCAGGCGCGGCGGCCTCCCTTTCTCCCAACAGAGACGGCTGGAGACGTCAGCGTGCCGTGCCATCAGCGTGGTGTCACGAACGGCTGATTGCGACACGGTCGCAGCATCCATGAACTGCGGCTGTGCCCGCTGCCGATTCTGGGCGTTGCGCGAGAAGGTACGGTTACAGAAACGCCAAGAGTGGCTATCGGTCGCGTGGAGCGGAGGTCGTGATGGTAGATGACGGGGTCACGCAGCAACGGCAGGCCGTAGGCGTGGTGCGGGAAGCCGGTGCCGGGCGGGTCGTCTCGCTGGGTGAGGCCGGCGCCGTGACGCTCAAGCTGGTAGGAGCCGAATCGGCTGGGGCCCTGGCCGCCTACGAGTTCGTCACCCCGCCCGCGACCGCGGGTCCCCCCTTGCACCTGCACCGGGCCTGGGATGAGGCCTTCTATGTCCTCGAGGGGGAGATGACCTTTCTCATTGCTGGTCAGACGCACCTGGCGGGCGCGGGAGCGTTCGTCTTCATTCCCCGTGGGGTAGAGCACACCTTCTGGAATGCGAGCACGGCGCCGGCGAGGCAGTTGACCATCTTCACGCCCGCTGGCATCGAGGACTATTTTGACGCCGTGAGCCGGGTGTTGGATGGCGATGGCGCGGACAGCCTGCAGGCGGCCATCGCCCTGATGGAGCAACACGATATGGTTGTTCCCGCGACGACCCAACCGGCGTACGGGGCGCTCGGTGCGTCCGATCAGCCTTCGGGCAGCCGCGGCATGCCGGGGTAGGGGCCTCACCCGGAACCGCGCTGTTCCCAGCTTGACACCTGCGTTGTTCCCCGGGTGATCGTTGGCCCTGTCGTACGGCCCTATGGTCGCAGTACGGGATCGGGTGGCCGGCCTCGGTGGCAAAGAGACACAGGAGGACGGCGATGATCAGCTTGCGAAGCAGAATCGGACAACTGGCCATGACGGTGGCGGTGGTGGCGACGGTCGTGCTGGCCGGGTTCTCAGCTCCGGGGGCACATGCCAAACCCGCCAATGACACGCGGCCGATGGATGAAAAGGTGAGGAGCCTGAAAGTCGATTGCGAAGCGACGGGTGGGTCATTCTATGACCGCCCCTCAGGGACCGACAAGGACAAGCACCTGACCAAGTGCGAGGGTGGCGGGTTGGCCACGGTGGCATGTGTGCTCACTCCGACGACTGGCGAGTGCTTCGCCGTCCGGGTGAACCCGACCGAGAACGTCTGGGACCTTGTCGAAGAGCTGGGTCTTGGCGCAACGACCACCTCAGGTCCTGTTGGCGCGGGGCCGACGGAGCCAGGCGCGAATCAGAGTGTCTCCACCGCGGTGGACGACCAGGATCCTGACGCCAGCACGGACACGAAGATCAAGAAGCACAAGAAGGGGAAGAAGGGCGGCAAGGGCCGCAGGAAGTAACTCACCGACAAGCGGATCTGGGCCGGCGTCGCAAGGCGCCGGCTTCGTTCGTCTCTGGGCCACGACACCAATTGGTCCCATCGCGAGCGTTTCCCACTACGTCGCAACGTCCACGTGGCAGGCGCAGCGATGAACTTCTGGGACGCCAGGCTCAACGGACGGCGACGATGGCTAAACCTCTACCCCCTCACGGGCGAGTTGCCGCTTGACCAGTTCGGCCTCTTCCTCCTCAGCCAGGGCCTGGGCGATCTTGTCGATGATCTGCTGGCTGGGATCGGGCGGGATGGTGGGGACGTTGGCATCGACGATAGCGTTGATAACGACTGGGCGGTCACTGGTGAGGGCGCGGTCCCAGGCAGGCCCGACATCTTCTGGCCGGTCAACCACGATCCCGGTCAGGCCCAGCAATTCTGCATACTGCGCGTAGGGAACGTCCGGCAGGTCCTGCGAGGCGGCGAAGCGCGGCTGGCCGGCCATGGCCCGCTGCTCCCAAGTGACATAACTGACGTCGCGGTTGTTGAGCACCAGGATGATCAGACGCGGGTCCTGCCACTCCCGCCAGTACTTGGCGACCGTCACCAGCTCGGTCAGCCCGCTCATCTGCATCGCGCCATCGCCGATCAGGGCTAGCGCGACCCGGTCCGGATAGGCGAACTTGGCGGCGATGGCGTAGGGGATGCCGCAGCCCATGGTGGCCAGCGTGCCAGAGACGGAGGCCAGCATGCCGCGGCGTATGACAAGGTCCCGGGCGTACCAGACAGTGGAGGTGCCGGAATCCGCGGCGATAACGCAGTTGTCCGGCAGCCGGGGTGAAAGCTCGTGGAACAGGAGCTGCGGGTTGACCGGATCGGCTGGCTGGTGCGCGCGGCGCGTGGATTCCTCCTGCCATGCCCTGATGTTGGAGGCAATGGTCTGGCTCCAGGCGCGGTCTGCTTTCTGTGCGAGGAGGGGGAGCAGGGCGCGCAGCGTCTCGGCGCTGTCTCCGGTCAGCCCGACCTCCATCGGGTAGCGCAGGTTGAGCATCCCCGGGTTGATGTCGATCTGCACGCCGCGCGCCTGCCCTGGCTTTGGCAGGAACTCGGTGTATGGGAAGCCGGAGCCGATCATGAGCAGGGTGTCGCACTGGGCCATCATCTCGTTGCTGGCCGACGTCCCGAGCCACCCGACGGAGCCAGTGACGAACGGGAGATCGTCCGGCAGCGCGGTCTTGCCGAGGAGCGCCTTGGCCAGGCCCGTGCCGAGCCGCTCCGCGACCTCGGTGACCTCCGCCGCCGCCCCGTGCGCGCCAGCGCCGATGAGGATAGCCACCCGCTGTCCGGCATTGAGGACATCCGCCGCACGCTGCAGATCGGTGTCCCGGGGAATGACGCGCGGCGGGGTGTAGCCGGCGGCGGAGTGCATGGCGCCATGCTCGTGCGGCGGTTCGGCCACAACCTCCTGGGTTTGCACGTTGTGGGGCACGATGACGCAGGTGACGGTGCGCTCCGCGAGGGCAATGCGGAAAGCGCGGTCCAGGACGTGCCGGATCTGCGCGGGATCGTTGACGACTTCGAGGTACGCGCCCGCGACATCCTTGAAGAGGGTCTGGAGGTCAACTTCCTGCTGGTAGCGGCTGCCGCCGGACATCTGCGTGACATCGCCAACGATGGCGACCACCGGCTGGTGATCGAGCCGCGCATCATAGAGGCCATTGAGCAAGTGAATGGCGCCGGGACCCTGCGTGGCGAGGCAAACGCCGGGAGCGCCAGTGAATTTGGCGTGGGCGCACGCCATAAGGGCGGCGCTCTCCTCATGCCGCACCTGGATGAAACGCGGCTCGTTGCCGGCGCGGTTGAGAGCGCCCAGGATGCCATTGATGCCATCGCCGGAGTAACCATAGAGGTGCTGGACGCCCCAATCGTTGAGCCGCTTGACCAGGAAATCGCTGACTGTCTCGGGCATGAGTGGTCCTCTGTTCTCCAGGGCGGGCTGCAAGACTTTGAAGGCTCCCGCCGTACATCGAGGTTATGCACGGATCATTCCGGGAGAGGTGACGACTGTTGCGCAGGCACCCTCCTGACTCGCGCGTGTACGCCAAACACCCCATGCCCCAATCCCGCATCATCCTTACCAGTGCGGTCTGTGGGATGCTGCATGGGGTCCAGGGCCGAGACAATGCACTGGTCTGGATCCCCTGGCTGGTGCTAGGGGATGGCGCGGTGGCCAGATCTGTTTCACGGCAAGCGTATGGAACCGCGCCTGAGCAATCCCTGGGCGCTGCCAGCCAAGGCAGCCGGGGATGACAACGGGATCATGTGGGGCCGCCACACCGGGGAGCGTGTCCATTGGGCCGGGAGGGAATGATGCGCCAGGCGTTGTTGAGCGGGCTGGAGCGGCTGCATGCCGTGACGGAACTCCTGCAGCGGGTCCGGCTGGAGGATGCGCGCGCCGGCGTCTGGGAGGCCGCGGATCCGCAGTGGTGGTGGCGGCGGCCCCGGTTGAGCGACGGGGTCGCGACGCCGGTCTGGTTCGATGACGCGGGCCAGCCCATCGCCGCGGCGCTGCTGACGGCGTGGCCCCACGCCTGGTGGCTGGATCTCATCCGGCTCCCGGGGCTGCCATTGCCCCTGGATGACCTGGCGGGACCCGGGTGGGCGGAACTCGAGCGCCTGGAAGGAGCGCCGGTGATCGAGGCGCTGGTGCTGGCTGAGGACGAAAAGCTTGCCGCTTGGTTCACGGGGCGAGGATTCACAGCCGCCGAGGAGTCGTGGTCTGGCTGGATGGCGGTGGCTGACCGGCCAGTCGTGCGGGATCTTCCGATGGGCTACCAGCTCGTGGACCGGGCGGCGCGCGGCGCGGACGTGGCCCCTGAGCACCCCATGGCAGGCCGCAACGGACCGGACGTCGAAGTCCGCTTGCGGCAAACCACGCTCTACGACCCCCACCTGGACCTGGCCGTGCTGGCGCCTGATGGGTTGGTCGCCGGGTACGCACTGTTCTGGAACGACCCGGTGACCGGCGTCGGGCTGGTCGAGCCAGTGCGGGTGGAAGATGCGCACGCGGGACGCGGCATCGGCTACGCGATGATCAGCGCGGGGCTGGAGCGCCTGGCCCAGGCGGGCGCCACCCGGCTGAAGATCGGCTGGGAGTCCGACCGCGCGGGGGAGCTGTACACCCGGCTCGGGTTCACTGACGTGGATACGGTTGTGATGTATCGCCGCACGGGGCACGGAGAAGGAGCGGAACGCTAACCTGGCGATCTGCGCGCGACGCGCCTTCACGCCAAACCCCGCTCCCCGCGCTGGGATGAGACCGCCATCCATCAGCTATGCACGCCAGCAGCTCCGATGTCTCGTGCCTGACCACACGAATCCATCACAACGCCGCTCGTACGCTCGGTGTGCCCCTGCGCATTCATGCATTCCATGCCTATACACGGCGCGTGGCCGGGCAACCGGCAATGGGCGGTCCACTCCGTGCGTTACGGGCCCATGATCCGGGCGACGAAACGAGCGAGACATTGCCGTGCAAACGAAAGACAGCCTGTCGTGGAACCAGATCCACCATGAACTCATGAGCCCCCTCACCGTGATTGCGGGGCACACGCAGCTTCTGCAACGCCAGATCCTGCGCGCCAATGGCCTGACGAACCTGGAGCGTGACCACCTGCTTGACGATGTCGTGAGCGTGCTGGGGGCGGTGGAGACGCTGGAGGCCCGGATCGGGGCGCTGCTTCCGACTGGCGACACACGCCCCAGGGGGCCAGATCTGTCCACACCGCCGCCCAGGAAGTAACGCGAGCGGCGTTTGGGTGAAGACCAGGCGCCGGTTACGCTCCGCCTTGTGCGAACACGAGGAGATCCGCCAGGCCGAAGTGGCCCGGCCGTGCGGCGGGCAGGACCGGCGTCCAGCCGGGCGCGGCGCGGAACGAGCCCGGATCCTGGTCAACCAGCGTGGTGAGCACCTCGCCGACGATTCGGCCGCCGACGGGTCCCAACTGCTCGCCATGATGGCGAACATCCGCTTCGCGAAGGATGTAGAACCAGAGCGGCGTCTCACCCTGCCAGCCGCTTTCGGCCAGGCCGACGTCGTCTGGCGAGAGGGGTTGCTCACCCAAATGCCGGGCTACGGCCTCGCCCGAGGGCAAGCCCAGGCCCTGGCCGCGCTGGAGATCACGCACGGCGAGCGAGCGGTACGCCTCTACCTCGACCTCACCCGTCAGGGCTAGCGGTAGCTCGATGAGCGAGCTGGCCAGGCGGCCATCGATCTTCTTCGCGCGTTGCGCCAGCGGGCGGCCGGGGAGGTCGAAGAAGCACCCCCAGTCAACCGTGTGCCTGGCCGGAACGGGGTCAAAGCCGATGAAATCCGGGAAGAGCGGCAACGCTTTGCCGCCGGGATTGACCTGGTAGCGGTGCCGGATCTGGCTGTGGCCATACCGGTAGGCTGCATCGGCGAATTCGAGCGGGATGGCGTAGCTGCGCTCGCCCACGAAGGAGCGCGGCCCTCGCATGAGGAGCGAGCCACTAAGGTCTTCGCCGATCAGCCGGGGCAGGAAATCGAGCAGCACCACCCACTGGTAGTGCCAGCGTGCGAGCCGCTGCGCCTCCGCGAAGACCGCCGCCTCCGCGGTGCCCTGCGCGCGCAGCCAGTCGACCACGGCGTTGTGGAACCTGAGCATGGCGACATGAAGCTGGGAAATGACGAGGTGGCTGTCGTTGCGGGGATCGCCGATCAGCGCGACGCCCTGCGCGTTGCGTGGCAGATCGTCGAACCGGCCAGCGTCGTTGCTCCCGAGCAGCATTTTGGCGGGGTCATCACGGTCGTAGAGGAACGGGTTGCCGGTCGGGCCATCACCGTAGAGAAACTCCATATCGATCGTTGGCCGGCGGGCGTTGCGTAGCGTCTCCGCGTTCGCCTGGTGCGCGGGTAAGGAGCGGTCGGCGGTCATGTCGTGGGCGATGAGCTGCCCGAAGAAGGGCCAGCCAGCTGCGACCTCACGTGCATCATCGCCACCCTCGACATCAAGCATGGGCCCGCCATCGCACGAGCCACCAGCCCCACCGAGGGACCAGAGCTGCGCTTCGTCCGCGACCAGCGCGGGAAGCTCGGGGAAGAGGCGGCCGTAGGCGTGCGCACCCAGTGGCGCATCGATCGAACGCGAGGGCGCCAGGCAGTGGGCACCGGCAGGCCTGGTGAGGACGTTGGTCATGAACCCTCCTTGAGGCAGCGCCGTGAGCGTGCCTGGGCGTCGTGGCGTGGCGGCAAGCATGTGGTGCGAAGTATGCCGCCGCCCCACCCTCCTGCGCGGCAACGACGATGTCGCTTGCTCAGGTCAGGGCTCCAGGTGGGCGCTGGCCAGGGCATGGCCCAGAGCTGAGCGACCCAGTCCACCGCGGTAATGCTCCGGTAATGCTCCGGTAATGGTCTGCCCTCATTGTGACAGCGTGGACCGGGGTGCTGAATCAGACGCCGGCCACGGTGAAACGGCATCGTGTTGACGGTGCTGCCGATGATCAGTCGCAAGGAGACACTAATGGACAATTGCCGGTTTGATGCAATAGCTCGTGAGTGGGGAAGCGGGACGCGACGGAGCGCGCTGCGGTTTGTGGCGGTCACCGGGCTGGGAGCCATGCTCCTCCAGCGCACCGGGTCCGAAGAGGCCGAGGCGGCGTGCAAGGCGCCGGGCAAGTCGTGTAAGACGAAGGACGGCAAGAAGCTGAAGTGCTGCGGCGGCGCGAAGTGCAAGGGTGGACGCTGTCGCTGCACGAATGGTGGCACCGGGTGCGGCAAGGTTTGCTGCCAGCCTGGTCAGATCTGCCAGGATGGCGCAACTGACACCTGCGTCAACGGCACGCTGGAACCGGGCGAGATCTGCAATCCGAACGAGCCACTGGGCTGCCAGTCAGGCAAGTGCGTCTGCGTGACGGTTGGTGAGAACACGGCCTGCACCTGCCGTGAAGAAGTCTGCTTCGGCTTCGGCAATGAGACCTGCGAAAACAGCTCGCAGTGCTGCCAGGGGTTCTGCTCCGAGTTCGTCGATCCGCCGAAGTGCGCGCCAGGGAGTTGACCGCTGCCTGGACCGCCGGCAGGGCTGGGTAAGGCCCCGGCGGACTGGGCAAGCGCGGACGGGCGGCGTGGCTTGCCACGCCGCCCCGGTTCTCCGGATCCCGGCCGCATCGGCTGGATTTCCCGGAGGCAACACAAGAGCCGGGGGCATCGTCGTGATGCCCCCGGCTTTCGTTTTGGCGATGAGTTGGCGTTCACGCGTTGGATCAGTTGCCGCATAGGTCGTGCCTGTCGTGACGACGGCAGACGATTCCTCGCGGATGCCACCGTGGCTGACCTACCCCGGTTGCGTTTCCCGGCGGCATCTCGCATCCTCCACCGCATCGAGGAGAGTGCGGGCGGTCCATGGGCCGCGATCATGAAAGGCAGCCACGATGACGGCGAGCAACGTCGAGCATGCCGGGCAGCATGCGGTGAGCCGCGAGCCCATTCCGCGAGACGAGGGGTTCGTGGAGGTCCCAGGCGGGCGGGTCTGGTACGAGCGCATGGGACGCCCGGATGCTCCGCCCTTGCTGCTGCTCCACGGCGGTCCCGGAGGCAACTCGGAGGATCTGCGTCCGCTGATGGAACTCGCGGCGCGGGATTTTCTCGTGGTGCGCTACGACCAGCTCGGATCATGGCGCTCTGATCAGCCGGACAATCCCGCGTTGTGGCAGGTCCCGCGCTTTGTCGAGGAGGTCGATCAAGTGCGGCAGGCCCTCAGCCTGGGGCAGATGCACTTGCTGGGGCAATCGTGGGGAGCGATCCTGGGACTCGAGTACGCGCTGCACCACCAGCAGCACCTGCGCAGCCTCACCCTGGCCAGTGGCGCGGCGAGCGTGGCCGAGGTGGTAGCGGGCATGAACCGCTGGCGAGATGAGTTGCCGTATGAGACGCAGGCGACGCTGACCCGGTACGAAGCGATGGGCGACCACGCGCACCCCGAGTACCAGGCTGCCCTCAGCGTGCTCTACCACCGGCACTTCTGCAAAACATCGCCGGCCCCGGAAGCGCTGGCGACGGCCGGTGCGCACATGGGGATGCCGGTCTACACCAGCATGTGGGGACCGAACGAGTTCACCTGCACCGGCTCGCTCCTCTCCTGGGACCGCACGGACCGGCTGGGGGAGATCACCGTGCCCACGCTGATCACGGTGGGCGAGTTCGACGAGGTACACCCCTCCTGTGCGGAGACGATGCACCGGGGGATTCGCGGCTCGCGGTTGACCATCTTCCCGGGGGCGGCGCACGCGGTGCATGTGGAGCAGCCGGAGGTGTACTGGCCCCTGGTGCGGCGTTTCCTGCTGGAGGTCGAGGCCGGGGAGCAGGCCACGCTGAACTGATCGCCCTGTCCGATTACCAGAGCGCGAGGATCGCCGTAGTCATGCCCATCACACCGGTAGCCAGGAGCAGCAGGAGGGTCAGCGCCTGGAAGGTGGCCGGGGAGAGGCGACGGGCCAGCCGATTCCCGAGTAGCACACCGAGCGCGGCGGGCGGCGTGAGGAGCAGGGTCAACCAGCCCTCCCGCGCGCCAACCGTACTGTTGGCGAAGAGAATGCCGAGGCCAATCAGGCTGGAGGCAATGAAGTAGGCGGAGATAGTGGCGCGAAAGACATCTCGCGGGAGCTGGCGCGCCGTGAACAGGATCACGATGGGCGGCCCGGAGAGACCCGTGGCCGAGCCGAGCGCGCCGCTGGCGACCCCGGCCAGGGATGCCGCCCACGGCCCACCCAGTCCGATTGGGCGGTAGCCGCGCCACATGAGCAGCGCATAGACCGCGACGAATAGCCCGACAGCCAGCTTGAGGATGACCGGGTCGGCAACCTGCAGGAGCTGGGCGCCGAGCAGGAGGCCGAGCAGCGCGCCGGGGAGCAGGAGCGCCACCAGGCGCAGATCCGTCTCGCGCCAGGCGCTGGCGATCACCAGCAAGCTGGGGAGCAGGCTGGCGCTGAAGATGACGGCGACCACGGTCTGCGGGGGAAAGAGCAGCAGCAGCGGCGGCACGGCGATCAGGGCGAAACCAAAGCCAGTGGTCCCGACGGCCACGCCCGTGATGGCCAGGACCACGAACGCGACGACGAGGGTGTTGTCCACGGGGTCTCGGTGTCTCCGCGTGCCTGGTTGCGCCGCCGTCCCATACCCACGGCCTGGAAGGTCCGGGAAGGGTACGCGGCAGATGCGGAATGCGCCCGTCATGCACCATGACACAGCGTCGCGCGATGTGGGCGCCGTTGACGGCCGCCATCGGCGCTGATTGACGTAACCTTGCAATCCGTCGCAAGAGCCTGCGGGACGAGTGTTGCCGCCTCATCGATCACCTGGAGGTGAGTGTCATTCCTCACCTGGCGGCACGTCACGCATCGCCCAGAGGGGAGATTGCCAGATCCAGAGCGCGATCATCGCCTCCAGGACCGCGCCGATGAGGAGCGTCGGGCGTAGGCCGATCGCTTGGCCCAGTACGCCGCCAATCAGGGCTCCGAGTGGCGCAATGCCCCAGCCGAGGAGGTTCAACGCGCCGCCCACGCGGCCCAGCAACCCATCGGGCACGAGCGCCTGGCGCACGCTGATCTGGGCGACGCGGAACACGGTCAGCCCCAGCCCAAAGAAGAACTGGCCCAGCCCGACCGCCAGGGCAACCCACCGCGCATCCTGCCCAGCGAGCGGCAGCGCCAGGTCACTCAGGCCAACTACGGCAATCGACGCGGCGAGGGTTGGACCCACGCCGAGGGTGCGCACGAGCCGGGCGGGGAGCAGCGCCCCGACGACAAACCCGGCGCTGCCAACCGCGAAAACCAGCCCCAGGACGCCAGGCGACAGGCCGATCGAGCGGGTCAGGTACAGGATCGCGACCGCCTCGATCACGGCGTTGGCAAGACCGATCGCCGCCAGGCTGATCGCCAGGGCGCGCAGGGAGGCATTCCGGCCAACAAACCGGAGCCCCGTGAGCGCGGACCGCCAGAACGTTCCGCCAGCCGTCGCGAGGGCGGGCGGTGCTTCGCGCACCTGGATCCTGGCGATGAGGATGGCGGAGGCGAGAAAGGAGGCCGCATCGACGGCGATGGCCAGCGGCGCCTTGAGCACCTGGATCAGCCCGCCCGCGAGCGTGGGGCCGATCACTTCGGCTGCCGAGCGGCTGAGCTCAAGCAGGCTGTTCCCCTCGATGAGGCGCGCGCGATCCAGCAGGGTCGGGACAAAGGCCTGGTAGGCGATCTGGAAGAAGAGCGAGCACGCGCCGCCGAGCAGAGCGATGACGTAGAGCAGCGGCAGACTGAGGTGCCCCGTGACCCAGGCCAGGGGAATCAGGGCCAGCAAGAGGGCGCGGCCCAGATCGGCCGCCACCAGGATCGGGCGCCGGGCGTGGCGGTCGACGACTTCACCGGCGGCCACGCCGATCACGAGCGAGGGGAGGGAGCCCATCGCCGTCAGTATGCCCATCTGCGTTGGTGTGGCATTGAGCGAGATGGCGGCAGTGAGTGGCAGGGCCAGATAGGTGACCTGCTCACCGATGCAGGAGAGGGTCTGGGCCAGCCACAAGCGCCGGAAACCGTCGTGGGTGGAGAGGAGTTGCAACGGCAGACCTCCCGGGGAGCCGATTTGCTCCGCACGCGCCGAATCCGAAAGGTGGCGAGTTTACCAGCCACTTCCAGGAGGGCGCACCTGCAGCGGTGTGCAGAAGACATGGTCCACCACCTGGGTACGGCGCTCTCCTCGAGACACGAGGGGTTGACAGCGAAAGCCCAACGCCTGTGCAAGCCGCTTTAAGGGGTCAGTCGGGGGCGTGCGTGACGCCGCACCCCTGCTGGTCAGCAGACCGGAACAGGAAACGGCTGAAGAGCGAGCGGTTCCGGGCGACGATCCCGTAACCCAGTTCCACGGCCCAGACGAATGGCCGCTGGCTGGCGAACCGCACCAGCCCCGGGCGCCAGCCCACCTGCGCCAGCACAAAGAGCACCGCCCGGCCACCGGAGAGCTGCTGCCCTCGCGGGGTCATGACCTGCACCGCCCGCTCGGCCTGGCGGCGGAGGGTTGGCGTCATGGGCGGTGAGGAGAGGTCCTGGTACGGCACTGCCTGGAAGCGCGCGTCGTGGTCGTGGCGCAGCAGCCAGCAGACGGCGTTGCGGCAGAACCCGCACTCGCCGTCCCAGATCAGCAGTATGGGAGGGTCGTTACGCATGGCTGGCTCTCTCGCACCGTCCCGGGCCTGGGCTGCCCGCGCCATCCCCACCTGGCCGCTCCGGGGCACTCCCTGGCGCTCTCTTGCCCACGGGTCTCCGGCACTGCGCATCCGGTTGGCCGCATGGTACCCCGTCGCCGGTGCTCCATCGTGCTGCGTTGCGCCGCCGAGGCCGCGCTCATGAGGCAGCCTCCGCTCCTACCCATGCGCGAGCCGCCACGTCCGGAAGGCCAGCCAGGGCGGCGACAGGGGCCTGGATGGTGCGGCAGCCGGGGAGGGCGTTTCCGGCTGCCGAGGTGTAACGCTCTGGCCGCTAGACCACGATGCAGTGGCCACCGGCGCACGCGTAGCCGTAGCAGCAGCGCTGCCCACCCTTGCCGCTCTCATTGCAGAGGGCATCCAGCCCGCCGCAGCAGACGCGCTCATCCGTGAAGGGGCCGGTGCGGCCACAGATGGTGTCGCCGCTGATGTGCTGGCACTGCTTGTCGGTCTTGCAGAAGTCACCTGGCCGCAGCTTGCGGCTCCTCTTCTTCGACTTGCCAGGCCGGGCCTCGGTCTCGAGAACCGCACCGCCAGCGGCGACGGCCAGCGTGCTGGCCAGCAGGCCGCGCAGCGCGGAACGACGTGACACGACCGTTTCCAGGGTGTTCAGGCTACGAGTAACGGTATCGAAGGTGTTGCTATCCATGGTGATGTTCCCTCTTCCAGCCGATCTCCGGCTGAATGTTGAACCGGGTGGCTCGAACCTCTCGAACCATGCGCTTATTGTCTACGTTTATGGTCGAGTAGGTGGTTCCCTGGGTGACAGAGGTGATGTCAACCGGAGAACAGCGCGTGAAGCTCACGCCTGGTGTATGACAAGGGGAGGGACAGCGGAACCGGCAGGTGGCGCGGAACCCTCAGGTGCCGTGCCTGATGCGCGTTGCAGGACCTCGTCCCCACCCTACTCGCCTCCTGCCGTCCAACAAGGCGTGTCATCTCGAGCTTGTCGAGAGATCTCGGCGTGGCATGCCGCGTCAGTTCGAGCCACGGGTGCAGGCATCGGGTACTGGCGGTTGGGCAGGCCGAGATCTCTGGACTCGGATCGAGGTGACATGCGAGAGGGCTCGCAAGATGGGAACAGGGTGGAGACGAGGCCAGGAGAACGAGATCCTTCCTTCGTCAGGATGACACGCGAGAATGGTTACGCATCTCGTTCCATGTCGGCTTCGGGCAAGATCCTTCGACGTCGCTCAGTAGAGCGATTTGGGGGAGTTGTCAGGTGAGCACGCCCATGTTACCTGTCATTCTGAGCCCACAGGCGAAGAATCTCGTTGTCAATGCTCCACAACTCACCTGACAACGTCCCCAAGACGCAGTACGCAGAACGATACCGGAGGGTGGACGGAACCTCGATCACGCGCGGTGGCGAACGCAAATGGGCAGGCGATGCGTCGCGTCCTGCGCAGGCAGCCAAGGGGATGAGGGCGGCAGGAAAAGCCCGTAGCGCGTACGGGTGTCACGGCCGTCCGTTGCCGGCACGATGGCATGGTCACTGACGCGCTGGATACGCCGGGGTGGGAGGAGGCCGTGGGAACGGAGAGGGTTGACCAGTTCTCTCCAGCACGGCGACCGGCGCAACCTTCCCGTTGGCCTACCCGAACGCCATCAGCCCATGGTTTGCTACAGTCGACACGTCACGACTACCGATCACGATGAGCGGCTGCCCAACGGGAGAGTGCGCCAATGACCGCCGCGCTGCTTTGGGGCGCCAGGTGACGCCTGGCGCGGGTGCCTGCGTTGCACGGGCCTGGCTCTGCCTGGTGCTGTTGGCGGTGCTCCTGGGCCTTGTTCCCAACTCCGCCCTCGCCGCGGACGAGCGGGCGAGCCGCTTTGTGTGGGACGAGGTCTCCGTGACGGCCCGCCTGCAGGATGACGGCACCGTGCGCGTGCGCGAGCACAACACCGTGCGCTTCACCGGAGGCCCGTTCCGGCAGGGATTTCGCGAGATTCCGTTGGCCTACATCGAGGAGATCAGCCAGGTCACCGTGGCGGAGGTAGGGAGTGGTCACGCCCAGCCGTACGCCTACGTGCGGCCAGGCGCTTACTCCCGTACCGCGCCGCGGACCTACACCTTCCAGCGGGTTGGCATGGACATGCGGATCGAGTGGAGCTTCTCGCCGACCATGACGGCAAAGCGCTCGTTCGTCATCGAATACACCGCCCGGGGAGTCGTCCAGGTCTACCCAGACGCGGAGCCGCCGTACCAGGAGATCGCGTGGACGGGGATTGACCGGGCCCTGACCGCTGATGCGCCGGTCACCAGGGCGACGCTTATCTTCATCCTGCCGCGCCCGGTCGACCCGGGAGCCACGGTTGCTCGCGGCAATGGCACGGCGTTCGGGGGAAACGACGGGCAGACCTGGTACTGGCGAGCGGAAAACCTGGGCGCTGGTGAGAGCCTGGAGGCCTCGCTCCAGTTTCCGCCGCTGGTGGCGGCGAGCAAACCTGACTGGCAGGATGCCCGTGCGCGCCAGATCGTGCGCGATGCCCGCGTGAGCGTGGCGTTCCTGGGCCTGGCGCTGCTGACCGCCGTTGGCGGCAGCGTGGGCCTGCTCGCTGCATGGTGGACCCGGGGCCGGGATCCGGTGGCCGGGCCTACCCCGGAGTATCTCACCGCCCCCCCGGATGACACCCCGCCAGGGGTGGTGGGCGCCCTGCTGGATGAGCAGATCGAGCAGCGCGAGTACGTGGCGACCCTGATCGACCTGGGCCGGCGCGGCGTGGTGCACATCACTGAGCAGATGCAGCCCGAGGTGAGCCCTGAACGGCGCATGACCGTGACGCTCCTGAAGCCCGGCGCGCCGCTGGCGCCATTCGAGCTGACGCTCCTTTCGGCGCTCTTCGCCAAGGCCTGGTGGCGGGAGGCGCAGGCGCGGCTCCCCCTGGAGGGCCGGGCCGAAACGCGTGAGGCCCTGGAGCGTTTCGAGCGTCAGCTTTCCGAAGAACTGGTGCAGCGGGGCTTTTTCGCCTCGCGGCCGCCGCGCACCCGCGCGGGCTGGCGCTTCGTCAGTGCCGGCCTGTTGCTGCTGGCGGTTACGCTCCTGCTGATCGGCGCGAACACCCCCTCCGTGGTGACATGGACCTTTCTGCTCAGCCTCGTGCTGGTCGCGCTGAGCGCGGCAGTGTTCGTCGTGGCGCCGCACATGCCCCAGAAGACGCGGGCCGGCGCGGAGGCTGCCGCCCGGTGGCGGGCCTTCAAGCGTTATATGGAAGCCATTGACCGCGTTCGCGTGCGTGACGTTGGCCAGGACGACTTTGAACGTTACCTGCCGTACGCGATTGCCTTTGGCATCGAGCGGCCCTGGATCACCACCTTTGCCAACTCCGAGACGGTATCTCCCTCGTGGTACGGCCTGGTGAACCTCGATGGGCAGTGGCGGGTGCAGGGCGGGCTGTCTGACTTGCCGGTCCCATCGTTAGGCGGCAGTCCTGGGGGCCTCCAGGGGCTGAGCTCGCTGACCGCGACCTCGCTCCAGTCGACGTCTGGCGGACTCTTCGACCTGTTCAACGCCGCGGGCGCCTCGTTCAGCCCGGCGGATGTGGTGGGCAAGGCGAACCTCTCAAAGGCTGGCACGGCCCTGAAGATTGGGCTCAAGCTGGTCACCATCGCGTCCGGCGGCCGTGGGAGTGGGGGTGGACGCGGCGGGTTCTCGTGATCGGGGTCTGGATCTCGAGACGGTCTCCACGCCTGAGACATCCATGCCCTTTGCCGCCATCCGGGACGAGGTCACTCCGGCAAGTCCCGGGCTGTTGATGAACGAATGGCCGGGTCCGTGGCCAGTACGTGGCACAGAGCGTTCACGGGTGTCGCCCGCGATGCCTCGGGGGTCGCCATGTCGCCGATGACGGCCGCATGATTGTGCAGGCGTTCATCGCCGGCGTGATGTTCGTGACACCGTTAGGCGATGGGGGATTCTGATGTTCTCACTGTGCGGACTGGCGTGCATACCTGTGACAAGGCACGCGATGGAGAGGCGTTGATGAGCAGTGAGCGGCCGTTACCAGCGGGCCGGATGCGCGTGGAAGATATTGGCGCTGTACTCCTTGTCTGTCTCGGTATCACCGCGTTTGCGGCGCAACGAACGACCGCCGTGGATTACGCAGGGCTCGACGCCTATCTGACCGATCTCATCCGGACGGAGGTCCTGCGATTACGGGCGATGAAGGCCGATGGTTTGGTGGGGTTCTTCCTGGACAATCCGACCGAGGAAGAGTTGGTGCTGTTGGCCGAGCACTATGCGGCGATGGCGTCGGAGCGTGATCACCTCGATCCTCCAGGTGGGATTGCGGCGCGGCATGACAGTTACGTCCATCTCTGGGACCTGGATGCAGAGATAGCGATGCTGCGAGCAGAAGGGCTTTCCCTGCCGGCAGCGGCCAGCACGCTCGTACCGGCTGATCAGGATCCATGGGCGGAGCTTGAGCAAAACCGGCAACTCGCCCTTGTCGCATGTCCGGAGTTCGCCGAACTGCTTCCCCCGCCGCCAGCGGCGACCCCAGCCGCAACCCCAGCCACATGATGCTAGCGGAAATCCCGGTGACCGGCTCCGTCAAGACAAACCAACTCCCGTCCTGCCGGAGCGCCTCGGCGTCGAGCGGGCTGCCAGGTGTCGGTTCCCTGACCCGAGGTAGGAGTAGCACGCACACCCCTCGTAGGTAGTGCGCAAACCCCTCCCGTCTTGACCTTCCCCCGCGCTGGAAGGTCTACCGTCTCGTTCGTGCCAGGTATCCGCCACAGCGTGGCAGTTCGTGCGAACCGCCCGAGCACAAGGAAGAGCAGACCCCGTCTCCTGTTTTCCCGCCCGGCCACTCTGAAGAAATCATTTCGTGTTTATATCCAGTTTGCTTATTGCTTACTGGCACATCACATGCGTTAGCCCTGGAGTCCCACGGAATGGCTCGTGGGGTGATTGGGTTCGTTTCAGGGTTTACGAGAACCGTCGAACCTGGGTGGAGGAAATCCCATGTCTGACTATCGCATCGACACGCTCAGCCGGAACCTGGCTAACGTTCACTCGCGGCGCGAGGCGCTGCGCCTCCTGGGTGTTGGCGTGGCCGGCACGGCTGTAGCCACAGCCGGACTCGCGAGCACGCAGGCGAAGAACAAGAAGGGGAGCACCGGGGCTCAGGACATTAGTTCTAGCACGCTGATCGGCATTCCGATCTCGGCCAAGGACAACAACCAGCAGTTCAAGGGCACCCTCACGGTGCTCGAGTTCGTGGAGGAAGGGGATAAGGTTGTCGCCGTCTCCAAGCTGGTTGGTAAGGTCGACAAGCCGAACGGCAAGGGCAAGAAGAAGATCTCGCGCACGGTGCGCGTAGCTGTCCTGCTTCCTCCCGGAGTGCCCGCGGAAGAAGAGGCACAGGCCGAAGGCGTCCAGGCGCAGGCAACTTGCCAGCTCCTCAATCTGGTCCTCGGGCCAATCGACTTGAATTTGCTCGGCCTGCGCCTGCAGGTCAACCAGATCACGGTCAACCTGACGGCAATCCCTGGTGGCGGGCTATTGGGTGATCTGCTCTGTGCGATCAACAACCTGCTCGCTGGCGGGGCCATCTTGGCCCAGATCGTCGGCGCGCTCAACAACCTGCTGGCCTTTCTTCGGGGGCTCTAAGCTCTCAAGAGGATCAGGTAGCGGCGCACGCACAGCGTTGTCTCGTCGCTAGAGACCGCACGGAGGGAAAGCTCCCTCCGTGCGGTTTTCGCGTCTGCCAGGATCGGGGAGCGTGCCTCTCCGGCAGAGTTCATGCGGGTGTACGGACAAAGGTGATCCGATCCCTTTCCCTCCAGACCGCCTCCGGGCCCCCGGCCAGCACCCTGCAGGCGCTCCACCCGCTCAGCACCGGGGCGCCAGATCAGCGGCCGGTGGGAGAGCGAAGTACCCATCAACGTCAGCCGGGGTGCCAGTGAGCCCCGCCGGGGCAGAACACGGCTGCATGGTGTGACCGTCACCCGGGATCAAGGCCGAAGATGATCTCCTGGCCCAGCTCTATCGTGGGCAATGCCAGGAAGCCGGCGCTCGCCGGTGGCGAACTTCGGGCGTGGGAGGGGAGCCATTATGTGAGGATTTCCCGGGGTCAGTTCGATCCCGCGGCGGCCGATCAGATTGCCGCACTCCTGACGGAGTCGGGCGAGGATCTGGTCCCCGCCATCCGGCGGCTGCCGGGACTGATCCACTACTACGGTGGCATCGACCACGAGCATGGGCTGATCGTCAACGTCAGCGTCTGGGAGAGCGAGGCGCATGCCCTGCAGATGGCGACTCTCCCAGAGATGCTGGCTCAGCGCGCGCGATTTGAGCCAGCCGGGGTCGTGTTTGAACGAATCCGCAATTACGCCGTCGATTGGAGCATCGATCCCTGATCGTCACCCTCGCTCGCCCCGAACCGTGCCGCAGCGTTCGTCCCCGCGCGTCGCGTGTGTCGGTAGCCGGCGGGAGAGCGTGCCGCCCATCACTGTCAGCCAAGGGCGCTGGGGAGTACCGACGGAGCCGCGCCTGGGTTCAGGCTGTCCCGTCTCCGGTCGCGTCGTCCAGCGGCAGCCGCACCGTGAAGGTACTGCCGGCGCCTGCCTCGCTCTCGACGGAGATCGTCCCACCGTGCTGCGCGACGATCTGCCTCGCTCCGGCCAGGCCAACGCCACTGCCCGCGATGCCGCCCACGTTACTCCCGCGCCGGAAACGCTCGAACACGTACGAGAGGTCCCCGGCCGGAATGCCGACACCGTGATCCCGTACGGCTAGCTCCGCCCAGTCCGCTTCCCGGCTCTCCTGGCGCCGGTGCACACCAACCACGATCTCGCCACCGTCCGGGCTGTACTTGATGGCATTGTCCAGGAGGTTGGTGAGCACGCGCTCCAGCCGCGCCCGGTCCCACTGCCCGATGAGGGCCGGTGATCCGGCCTCCAGCCGCACGTCATGCCGTGTGATGCGCCGCTGGGCTTCCTGCACGCACGCCTCAGCCAGCGCCACCAGGTCCACATCGTCGCGCTGCAGGGTCAGCGGGAGACCAGAGCGCAGGTGAGCCGCGTCCATCATCTCGTCGATCAACAGGACGATGCGGTTGCTGTCGGTGTTGATCGCCTCGAGTCCCGCCTCCAGCGTCTCGTTGTTCGGAGGTTGGACCCGCCGGATGTGGCGCAGGAGGAGCTGGGCGCGGCCCCGTAGCGAGGTAAGGGGATTCTTGAGGTCGTGGGTGGCGGCGTCGATGAACGCGACGCGGTCCCGCTCAGCCGCCTTCTGGCCGGTGAGATCGACGACCGCCCCGATCCAGGGCGGCGCCTTGCCTTCCACGGTGACAGCGCCGAGGAGGACCGGCACGCGGCTGCCGTCTTTGTGCAGGTATTCCTTCTCGAATGGCGTGCACAACCCCTGCTCGGAGAGCTCCGCGAGCGCCTGGGCATCAGCCGCCTCGAATCCGGGCGGGGTCATCTCCGGCCAGCGCAGCCGGCCAGCCGCCAGATCCTCTTGGCTGTAGCCAAGCATGTGCAAGAAGCGGTCGTTGGCTTCGAGGATCCGTTCTTCATCCGCCACAATGAGTCCGATGACGCCGGTATCGAACAGGCGGCTGATCTTCGCCTGAGCCGCACGGGCCTCGCGGTAGAGCCGGGCGTTGTCGATGGCGAGCGCGCAGTGGCGGGCGAGCTCCTCGGCGAACGGGACATCCTCTGGCCCGAAGTGACGGCCCGAGTCGCCCTGTACCAGGGTGAGCACGCCGAGGGCATGATCCCGGCCCAGGAGCGGCACCACCAACTCGGAGGCAAAGCCGAGCTGGCGTATGAATGCAAGGTGTTGCTCGTCTCGCGCCTCGGCCGTCACCCGGTCCACATCGACGTCGGGATCGAACCAGGGGCTCCCTGAGCGCAGCACCCTCCACGCCGTGTGATGCTCGTCCTGGCGGATCGTCGGATACGAGGCAAGGAGCGCCTCGGCCGTGGCCGCGCAGGCCGGATCCCCGTGGATGACCGCCAGCCGGTGCAGGTCCCCGTCCTCGCCAAGCAGGTCGATCACGCACCAATCGGCCAGGCGCGGCACGGCCAGCCGCACGACATGCTGCACCGCTTCGTCGTAGTCGAAGGTGGCGGCGAGGATGGCGCTGGCCTCGGCCAGGAAGCGGGCCCGTGCTTCGCTCTCGCGCAAGGCCGCCTCGGCACGCCGGCGGGCGTCGATATCCTGGACGACAACGATGGCGCCAATGGTCTGCCCCTCTCCGTCGCGAAAGGGCGCCGCACTCTGGCGAACCCACCGTTCCTCGCCTGATGACGCGGTGTACAGGAAGTCCATGGCCGCCACGCTTTCGCCGCGCAGGGCGCGCGCCCCTGGCCATGCGTCTGGCGGGATCGGCTGCCCCTGCTCATCCCAGGCCTGCCACCGCGGACGCGCGTCCGGATCACGGGAGGGGAGGGTGTCGCCGACGTAGCGGTCCATCAAGGCGTTGGTCAGCGTCCACCGCCCCTGGTCATCCGTGAGGCCAACGGCGACGGGGAGTTGCTCCAGCACGGCGGCCAGGCGCGCCTCGCTCTGCCGCAACGCCTCCTCCGCCAGCTTTCGCTCGGTCACATCAACCGCGACGCCCAGGAGGCGGGCGCCACCTGAACTGCTCGGGGGAAGCGCGAAGGCCCGTTCTTCGAGCCAGACGATCTCACCACTGTCCGGGCGGATAATGCGAAACTCCGCGTGGAAGCCTGTTTCTTCCGCGACGGCGCGTCGCACGATCGCCAGGTGGCGCGCGCGATCGTCCGGGTGAACGAGGGAAATGCCTTGGGCGCCGGCATCAAGCGTGGGCTGCCCGTAGATTGCGGCAAAGTTGTCGGTGGTGACAATCCGATCCGACTCCGGCTCCCACTCCCAGACCACGATGCGGGCGGCCTCGGTTGCCCGGCGCAGGCGCTCGTCACTTTCCCGCAGGGCGAGCTCGGCCTGTCTGCTCGCCGTGATGTCGATGTTGACGCCGGTCATGCGCACCGGCTGCCCGGCGGGGTTGCGGGTGACGCGAGCGACGACCTCGATCCAGCGGTCGGCGCCATCCGCAAGCGGAATGCGGAAGCTGTCCCGGTACTCGCTGGCATCGGAATCCAGCAGGTGCGCAATGGAGGATGCCACCCGTGACCGGTCCTCCGGATGCATCCGCAGGCGCCAGAGGTCATTGCTCGGGGTCGCGGAGCCCGGTTCGAGGTCGTAGAGGGGCCACATCGTCTCCGACCAGTAGGTCTGGTTGGTCGCGGCGTTCCAGTCCCAGACTCCGACCCCGCCGGCTTCCTGCGCCAGTCGCAGCCGTTCCTGCGAGGTTCGCAGGGCCTCTTCGGTACGCTTGCGCGCCGTAATGTCGGTGAAGAGCCCCAGCGCTCCCACCACCGCACCGGAGGCATCACGGACAGGACCGGTGCTGGCCAACACCTGGACTTCGTCGCCGTCAACCCGGCGGAATCGAAAGTCGAAGACCTCGGGCTGCCCCGCCAGGTTCGCGCCGATGCGCTCGCGCGCGCTGGGGAGATCCTCCGGAAAGACGAAATCGAGCACCGATCCGTGCTGAACCTGTTCCAGCGTCGTTCCGAGGAGACCGGCCATGCGGTCGTTCGCAAACTGGGTGCGTGAAGCCGGGTCGACCTGCCAGACCCCTTCGTTCGCGGTCGCCAGCATGGTGCGGAATCGCCGTTCGTTCGCGCGCAGGGCAGCCTCTGCCTGATCACGGCTGGCGCTCAGGAGCACGAGCAGGGCCGAGACGGCGACAAAGACGGCCATGGCCACCAGGTCGCGCGAACTCAGGGACCATGCGCCCACGGGCTCCAGGGCGACCAGGCTGATCGGAAGCAGCGAGAGCACGATGGCCGCCACAGCCGGCGCTGCTCCCCCGTACCACGCGGCGAGCGCAACTGCCGCGATGAAGGAGGCGAGGGGGGCGGGGGCAAGCCAGGGATGCAGGGCAAGGCTGAGCAGGGCCGCGAGGAGCACGAGGAGAACCGCGACGCCGTAGCGGCGCCACGGTGGACGCAGACTGCCCTCGTCCCACTGCCCGCGCATGTCCCTCCCGATCTTTGGTAAGTATGAAGCGAGACCGCCAGATGTGTACAGTGACCGCGCTCTGCCACGCCCATGCCGCATGGTCCGGTCAGCTTCCGCACCTCAGCGAGGAGCGCCCGGACATGGTGGCTGCGCACGAGATGGACGGGGCGTCGCCTGTTCGCGTCCGGGTCGCACACGTGGCGCGAACGACGGCTTTTAGGCGGCGGAGATGTGACCAGTGAACGCGTTCCGCACAAGGGGTCTGCCCCAGGGAGTTGCCTACGGGCCAGGTCCGGATTGAACTGCTCCGGGTAGAGACCGGGGAGTGGCATGGCTGCGACGGTTCCGGGGCCGGGAGAAGGCGACCGACGAGGCGCCGGTGATTACGGCTGGCCAGGGCTGCACGGCTGCTCCCCCGCGGCAGTGGCTGGGCACGCGTTCCCGTCGGAACGACAAAGGACCCGTCCAGCACATGCTGGACGGGTCCTCCTGAGGTCTAGCTAGACGCCATTGAGCAGTGAGCTGCCACGGGAAACACGAGCTCTGACGCGCTGACCACGATGTGTCGATGGAGTACTAGACCGACCTTGCGAACCATTCGGCGCTCTGGGTGAACAGGTGCGGGACAGCGGCAGATGTCGCAGCGCGTTTCGCCTTCTTCTTGCATTTCTGGCGCGCCTGCTTGCTGTTCTGGCGGCAATGCTTGCTCTTCGCCTTCGGTGGTGCTGAAGGCGGCGAGGTACTGGTCGGCGGCGCCGCCGTGCCGTCGCCGCTCAGGAAGCGGCTGTTGGCCGTATTCCAGTGCGTCGCCAGCCAGGAGCCGGCGGATGGGTTGGTCGAGAAGTAGTCATTATTCCCGCAGTCGAGCAGTTGATCGTGGGAGCGGTCGGGGCAATCAAATCGCATGGTGGGATAGGATGGGCTGTCCCGATAGCACATCACGTCGTACTCATCGATGCAGTGCCAGCCGCCGCTCGCGTTCGGCGCCTGCTGACTGACCGCGCCGAGGTTGTGAAAGAGCTCGTGCGTGGCCGCCACCGGCCCCCAGCAGCCGCTGTCGACGCGGGCATAGCCTGGTCCGGCATCGGTCCCACTGACCGTACCGATTCCGCAGTAGGACGTTGCATCAGCCCAGATGACGTAGTGCCGGTCGGTGCGCTTGAAACCCTGTGCGCTCAGCTCGTTGATCATCCCGCCGAAGTCCGTACTCGTCACACGAACTTCAAGAATGGTTGGGACGCAGTTCGCATCGTGGGCGAAGCGGACATGCCGCACTCCGCCCGTCTTGGCCGCGGAGTTGTTGACGATGGCGTCGATGCCGGCTGTCCAGCCACGCAGCGAGGGGAGGACCTCGGCGTAGCGGCTGACGCCGGTGTAGACGTAGAGCGCCTGGACACGGACCCCACTCTCACCGTCACCGACACAGTCGAGCTGCGCTGTCATGCGCGCCGCGCGTTGTTCCGGCAGCAGGGGCGCGGGGTGATCCTCATCGTGGCCTGGTGGCTCTGGGTCGTCCCCGTGGGTGCACAGATCGGTGCCGGGTACGCGGGTCATCCCCTCTGGGCAAGACACGGGGCGGGTGGCGGGCATGCCAGAGACGCTGATGAGGTCGAGCGGCAGCCCAATGCCGACCACCAGCAGCACGAGCAGGGTGAGGCGTGCGATGTTCATGGTGAATTCCTTGGAAGCCGGTCGCTGCTGGCTGAAACGTGGTGGAGCGGGTCGGTCAGGCCGAGCGCTCAGGGGTGTGAAGTCGTACTGAGTAGCTCGCCTGACGCCGCACCTCAGCTACGCGGAATCGCAACGGCAGTTCTGGGCAGCTCGATCACTGAGATGCGCTCGTGCACACTGCCGCGGACGAAGAGGAACAAGAAGGGGCTAACCAAGTCATTTGCAGGCGAAATCACCACGTCCATCGACCTGCTGCGGCCACGTTCCAACAGGGTTGTGGTTTCGGTAAGAACCATCAATAGCGCTCCATGCGATTGCGGGCGGCACATACGTGGTCAGCCGTGTTCCACGACCGTTGCAACGAAAGCCCCTGTAGTGTGACAAGTTAACCATATAGAGTTCATGAAAGATTCACGATAAGATGTTACAAATTTGTAGCAGTTTTGGGTATTCCCGCAAGAACCTGGGGCTAACGTGGGGAGATTGGGAGCAGTTGAGCAGCCGGCAACGGCGTGCTGTGAGGTGATGCGTCCGTTACAGAGCTGGAACCACGGCACGCAACCGCCGGGAATCTACCGGGTGGTCTTGCATCACGGCCGCGGGCTAGGAGGAGTGCCACGGTCTGCGCAATGGGGGTGGCTCCGGGACCCATCCTGTTGCGATGCATACGACCGCCCGGTGTTTGCAGACCGGATCGCCAGCAAACCCTGCCGCGCGCATGCAGGACTGCCCGTTCGGACGCCCACGCTGGGACGACCAACGTGACCCCTGGGCTGGCGACGGCGGGATCTGCGATGCCTTGAAAGGACCAGGGAGCCTTCGTCTAACAAGGCGGAATGAAAGAACGGTTACACCGCCGGGTCATCCTCGGCGATCAGCATGCAACGCGTGGCCCTGTCCTTTGACTCCCTTACAGCGCTCTTCTCACGAGTTGGACTGCTATGAGATACAGGCGTGGTGCGGTTGGCGTGGAGCCCGGCAACGCGCCACGTTGCCCGCTGCAAGCATTGCCGGTTCAGCTCTGTCGCACGCGCTGTCAGGGGCTGATTCGCAGACACAGGCTACGGATCCGCACAGGAGCGCTGTGCGCTGCCTACAGGTGCGCCCCCGTCTGATACGCGACCTCGCACTGCCACGGTCCCTCGCGCAGGACCCGGGCGGTCTCCTCCGCGCACCAGCGGTCGAGACCTCGGGCAGGACCCACACCGGCAAGTCCCGCCTGGCCTGTTAGCCGTGTGGTGACGTTGTCGTGGTCATGTTGAGATAGCTTGCGTACCAGGTTGAGAAACGATGGCGGGCGATGAATGTATGCGGGCCGCCTGGTTGCGCTCCGTGATATCCACCAGCGACACACGTAGTTCTTGTCTGAGGCGTGAGCCGTACCGTTCCGTCCGGCAACGACCACGAGCGCCGCATTGGGCCCGTGCCCGTGGGATGGTGCCGGCGGCGTGGCGGTCCACCGTCTGCTCCCCTCCGATGATCCGTCTCCCCAATGCTGGATCGTGGGCGTTTTCCTGTACGAGCGAGGCATAAGGATGGATCGAAGGTCGAGCATCCTGTCGGCGCGGTTGCCGCTCCGGTCAGTTTTCCAGAACCACGACGTCATCCCAAAAACCATCCGCAAGCGTCCAGACGTTGACACAACGCCCCCCACAGGGAAGGGCCCAACATGCTTGCCCCCGGGGACAGCCGGTCACGGCGCGACATGCCTGCCCAGTGCAGGGGTCGGGCGTCCGCGAAGCGAAGCGCACGGGCTGACCATCCGCCGTCATCCGGCAGGGACCAGGAATGTCGAACGGCGCACCCTTATCTCGATCGACCGCATCCTGATCGCAAAGGAGCGCACAAGTGCCGTTGGCAAGACAGTCCGTGGTGGAACAGTCGCACTTCTTCTTCTTCTTGCGTTTCTTCCTGGCTTCGGCCGGGGAGGCTTCGATGGAACCGGCCGAGGCAACGACGGCGATGCCGGCCAAGGCTTGCCAAAGCCGACGACGGGAGACAAACGTGCCGATGTTCCTGGCTAGCGTATCAAACTGCTGATCGTCCACAAGGCCCCCTGCTCTGCTGCATCACGTCTACGGTGTTCATCGAAGCGGTTGATCTGATCGACCAGGCGACGGTTCGCCAGCATGGCGGAAATCAATAAAACAAGGAGGATGGAAATGTATTCATTGATGCCCTGGAACCTGAGGGGATAGTGCCCAGTCCGCCAGACCTCTTTGGCCTCACGGTCGTCACGCCCCTGCTCGTGCTCGGAACGACTAAGGGGAGCCCGTCCAGCATGGTGCTGGACGGGTCCCCCTTCGGGTCTGACTAGACGCCGCTGAGCAACAGCCGGCAGCGCTTCTTGCCCTTCTTCAGGCAGTTCCTGCGCGCATGCGCGGACTGCTGCTTGCGCTTGCAGCCCTTCTTGACGGAGCGGTTGCAGCACGCCAGGGCCGTTTCGCCCGACTTGCAGGCCAGGCCGAAGCTGATGCACTGGCCGTTGTTGCAGACGCTGCCCGCCGGGCAGTCTGTGGAAGTGGTGCACGAGGCAACCGCGACACACGTCCCGCCAACGCAGGTGCTACCTGCCGGGCACGGGTTACTGTCGGAGCACGTGACAGCCGCAGTCGCTCGGCAGGTCCCGCCGGTGCACGTCAGGTTCGGCCCGCACGTTGCGCCGCCGCAGCAAATCGCGCCAATCGTTCCGCACGGCTGACACGTCCCACCGGTGCACGTGAGGGCCGGGCCGCAGGCGTCATTATTGTCGTTGCTGCAGCAGATTTCGTCTTCGTCGCCACACGGCACGACGCAGAACCTGCCCTGGCATTCCAGGCCGGTGTCACACGTCGTCCCCCCGCAGCAGATTTCGCCCGCTGCGCCACACGCTGGCTGGCAGGTGCCGGGATTCCCCGTGCACTCCAGTCCACCCTGGCACGTGGTTCCCCCGCAGCATGGCTGCGTCTGGGCCCCGCAGTTCGGGTTGTTCGGGACACAGATGGTGCCATTGCAGGTCGTGCCATCTTCGCAGAACTGGCCGCGGCAGCATGGTTGGGTCGCGGAGCCACAATTCGGGTTGTCGACACAGCGCTTGGCGTTGCCGGGTCCGGTGACCAGGCAGGCCTCGAGACCATTGCAACAGACCTGGTTTCCCTGGCAGGGATGGCCCGACTCACGACACGTGGTGTCAGTCGTTTGTGCGGCCACATTCTGACGGGCCGTCGTCGACCGTCCGCCCTTCCGCCGCTTCCTGCCCCTCTTCCCCTTGGCATCGGCCTCACCGGAGGCAACCACTGCCCCCGTGATAGCGGCGGCGGCGGCCCCGAGCACCCCGCGGAGCACGTGCCCACGGGTGAGCGGCGTCGCTGCCAGTCGCTTGCTTACGTCATCGAACCGTTTGTCGTCCACGCTGACCCACCTCTCTGATTGCCCAAGACGCGTCGTCCACCGCCTGGAACGAACTTCATCTCGGATGTCAGAACCGACTTTGCATGAAGAATGCCATGAGATATTAGCACATACTAACGACTTTCCTACCAAAATAGGAGGTAATTAAGATGGGTTGTGCATTAATGATCTTGTTAGGTGGCGAGTGTTTTCACTTCAGGGTGCCGTTATCCGATCTTGATGTGGCGTGGGAGAAACGTTTTCAGGTGTCCCGGGATGTTGATTTGTCCATGTGCTGTGACAGGGGTGATGCGCATGACGGAAATCTGAGACGGCGCTGGTAGAGCGGGCTGATGCTGCCTCCTGACTCTGAGGCTACTGGCATTCCCGTCTACTCCGCCCGCGGAAATGTCACGCCCTGACCCTCGCTGGCCGTGGTGTCGCACCAATGCCACAGAGCGGGAAGGGGAGAGGGAAACACCAGCCCTCACGCCTGGCGCCGACGACGTAGGATGGGCTGCCCGTCCCTCAGGCTCTCGTTTCAGCAGCGGGACGGTCGAACGCCGTTGAGTCGGTATGGCCTGCGGTGTTGACGACCGTAGCGCCGGGTCAGTGACCTGGATCGTCCGTAGCTGAACGTTGTCCTGCCCTGCGCCCAAGGCGCGATTTCTTCCGGGAACGGGTACAGTGGGCGGAGATGCCAAACGACTCTCACCGGGTGCCTCGGGTGATGCGCCTGCTTCAGTGCTGCAGGAGCGTGACCGGGGATTGCCGCCGTGCAGGGAGTTGCCGCGTTCTCGATTCTCGCGCTGACGGTCGGCCTTTCACTGCGCCGCCCGGCGCTGGGACGCTTCCAGATTCAGCCACCCGTCGCGGCGGTCATCGGGGCCTGCCTGACCCTGGTGCTGGGACTCGTCTCACCCGCTGAGCTCGCCGGGATTTTCCACCTGCTGCGCACACCCATCATCACGCTCATCAGCCTGATGGCCATGACCCTGGTGGCCGCGGAGGCCGGCCTGTTCCGCCTGCTCGCCGCACGCATCGCCACGTGGGCCGGCGGGGATGCGCGCAAGCTCTTTGCCGCGCTGTTCTTTGCCGGCACCCTCACCGGCACCTTCTTCACGAACGACGCCGCCATCCTGATTTTCACGCCGCTCGTGTTCGACCTGGTCGAAGACGTCGAGGACGCCACCTGGACCACGGCCAGCAGGATTCCCTTCTACTTCGCAGTGCTGTACATCGCGAACGTGGTTGGCCCGCTGGTGATCAGCAATCCCATCAACATCATTGTGGCCAGCCTGTTCGATATCGGGTTTCTGGAGTACGCGGCCTGGATGATGCTGCCGTCGCTGGTCAGCATCGCGGTCTCGTTCCTGGGACTCCGTGTCTTTTTTCGCACCACGCTGCCAGTCACGTATCGCGTGCCAACAGCGCCTCCCACCAGGACGGCGCGCCGTGGCTTCCTGGTGATCGTGGCCCTGGTCCTGCTGGCCACCCTGCTCGGCCTGTTTTCCGAACCGTGGACGGGCATCCCGGCCTGGCAGGTGGCGGCCGCCGGAGCACTGACGCTGACCGGGCTGTGGTGGGGGACGGAGCGCGCGCCGCTGCGGCCCATCATCACCGGAATCGGCTGGGACGTTGTGGTGTTCGTGCTCGGCATCTTCGTGCTGGCCACCGGCTTGCGCAATGCAGGGCTGACCGATCTTATTGGATCGATCCTCATCGATCCCGCCGCGCCCAACCTCTTCGCGGGCTCGCTGGTGAGCGGGTTCGTGGCGGCGGGCTTCTCGGCCATCATGAATAACCACCCCACGGCCAGCATCATGGCCCTGGCGATCCAGGACCTGGGCCTGGGCACGGATGCCAGCCGGTTCCTGGCCCTCTCCGCGCTCATTGGCGGCGATCTGGGTCCCAAGATGCTGCCCATCGGCTCGCTCGCCGCGCTGCTCTGGTTTCGCATCCTGCGCAACCGCGGGGTACCGATCTCGTACGGGCTCTACATCAAGGTCGGAATTCCCGTCACGCTGCTGGCGGTCCTGCTGGCGTTGCTCACCCTGCAGGTGGAATGGCTCATCGTCACCAACCTGCGATGAGAGCGGGCATGGCCTGCCTGTGGAGCCGTCTGTCCCGGTGAGGACGTGGCGGGTCCGGCGCTCCGTCCGGCGCTGGCGACGTGCCCATGCCAGTCGGTGGAAACGGGTCCCTCCTTCACGTTCGGCGGCGGACGCGACGCCAGTATGCGCCCGGCGATGCCCTGGTCAGGGCCTGCCCGGCCGGGAGTCACCCAGTACGCGGCGGCCATGGCCTGCGTCAACGAACTGGTCACCTGCCCGGTCACCTGCCCGGACGGGACTCCCGCGGTGTCCCCCATCGCCTCGCCGGGGAACCCTTGACACGACGCAGGACTGATCTGCTCCGCGTGGCTGCCCCGGCAGGTTGCAGGAATTGGCTGTCCAGAAGTGGGTCTCAGGAGCGTTGCACACTGGCGCCGCGTTCCTCGCCAAATCCAGAATTGATGGATCGGCCCGATCTGGTGTCGTGCCGAGCAGGCCTCAGCATCGAGCGGTGCGTGCCGCATGATTCAGCTGTCAGCAGTAGTCAGATCTATGACGGCCTCGTGGGCCGTCTTGCATGGGTGAGGTTCCAGAGCTTGTCACCAAGCAGCCACAGCATGGTCCCGGCAGTATCCTGCCCGATGGGACGGATCCGTGTGTTCTGAAACGCGGTCAGTTTCCAGACACTATCTTCCTGCACGGCCACCAACGTCTGGATCGAATCTCGCGCAGGCTCAGGCCTGGTTTGCCCGCGCATGACGGTCGAACCGGTGGCATGGACCAGGGCAACGTGAGGCGCCAGAAAACGAACACTGGTGACCTCACCTTCAAGACGGCTCCCCTTGAGGTAGGTGGTGAACAACGGGTCATGGAACGCCACGATGCTGGCGCGCGAATCAAATGTCGTGCCGTCGAACGCCACGAAATCACACTGCTCGGTGAAGGGAGCGGCAAACGCTTCACCACTGCCCACGTTCCAGCCGTCCATCTGTTGCTGGTACAAGGCACGAATCGCCCGCTCGTTCGTCTCATCGGTCATGGTGGTCTCCTGAGGATTGTGTTGGGCATCGAGACGTACGTTACGCACCCGAAACAAAAAGTACGTAGACACGTATAATACGATGAACAGTACTACTGGACCAGGAGGGTGGCAATGACCAGTTCAAGCACGCGTCACGCAGAGCGCGCCGATCTCCTGCACGAGTTCGCGAGGGCAGGCCGCGAACACAGCGACGCCACGGTGCTCTTTCACGCCGCCGTCGCCGAGCGGCTCGGGTTGAATCTGACCGACGAAAAGACACTCAGCGTCCTGCAACGCGTGGGGCCGCTGAGTGCGCGCGAACTCGCCGCCCAGACGGGGCTTGCGCCGTCGTCCGTAACTACCCTCATCGATCGCCTCGAAACCAAGGGTTTTGTCCGTCGCCGGCCAGATTCGCATGACCGGCGGCGGATCACGGTTGAACTGGTGGCGGAACGGTTCACAGAGATGGAGCAGGTGTTTGCGTCAACGAGCGCGTCGCTGCAGGTCCTGGTCGACCGCTACACGGACCAGGAACTTCAGGTGATCAATGATTTTCTTGGACGTAACGCGGCACGACTGCGCGGAGAAACCAGCACATTCACTGGGCGCCCGGCAACGGAAATAGGGACTGGGCAGGTCCAGGCCGACGCTGCCCGGCGGATGCGTCGCAGCGAACCGAGCTGAAGTTCATCCCGTTGTGAGGTGGCGCCATGCACACAGGGTGACGTTCTGAACGTGATGCACGGGCGGCACCTGTCCGCTGCTGCCCAGCGCCTACTGTTCTCGCCAGGCCACCCGGGCCAGGGGCGGTGTCAGTGCCGCGCTGATCGACAGGTCAACATCAGCCGTGGGAATGCGCGCGTCCCTGCTTGCAAGCAGTCACCCTGACCTTTGGAATGGCAGGCGCCACGGTCTTGCAGCCTGGAGCAACCCCTGACTACCGTTGCGACATGAACGACATTGTGGCGATTGTCGAAGGGTTCCTTGCCGCCTGGCCAGTGCCGGCCCTGGCCCTGGCAATCGTCCAGGACAACGAACCGATCTTCGTGCGCGCCTTTGGGCATTGCGGCCCGGCGAACGACCTGCCAGCGACCACCAGTACGCAGTTCCCGATTGGGTCGGTGACCAAGAGCGTCACGGCGACCGTACTCGGCATGTTGGTGGATGAAGGGCGGCTTGATCTGGACACCCCTGTGTCCGAATACATGCCGAAGTTCCGGCTCAAGGATCCTCTTGCTTCAGCCCACCTCACTTCCCGCGATATGCTCACCCACCGCTCTGGGTTACCCGCGCACGACTGGATTCACCTCTCACCGCGGCTCGATCGAGAGGGGCTGGTCATGGCGCTTCGCTATCTCGAGCCGAGTTGCGAGTTCCGCACCCGTTTCCAGTACAACAATCTCATCTACGTCGCCTTGGGGGCCCTCGCCGAGTGCGTCTCTGGTAAGTCATATGAAGCGTTAGTTCGTCGATGTTTTGACGCGCTGAGGATGACCACGAGCTCATGCAACGGCACGGCGTTAGCGCACGATGCCACCTGGGCGGTTCCCCACGGCCTGATCGACAACATGATGCGCCCCATCCCCTACATGGAGTCGGCCGCGACGCCAGCTTATGGCCTCAGCTCCTCGGCCAGTGACATGGCCAACTACCTCCGCTTTCATCTCGGTCTCGGCGAGTTCGAGGGTCGCCAGATCCTGAGCGAAGCCTCGGCGCGCCAGATGCAGTCTCCGCTCATGTACCGGAATCACCGCTCGCCATATCCGGAGTTCGGCGATGACTTCTACGGCCTCGGCTTTGGGGTAACGACGTACCGCGGTGAGCGGCTGGTCCGTCATGCTGGGGGACTTCCCGGGTTTCGCACGTCCCTGGTCATGCTTCCGGAACGTCGCCTCGGTGCAGCAGCGTTGACAAATGGTTCTGGGCATCCTGTGGCAGAGATGCTTCCGCTCGCGGTGTTGGATCATCTGTGCGGATGGTCGCCATCACCATGGCTTGATCGGGCAAGAGCTGACCGGGAGGACGTCACGAACTCGCTTGCATCCGACGGCAGCATCACGACGCCTCCTCGGCGCTCTGGAACAACGCCCAGCCACGCCCTGGACGAGTACGCCGGAGAATTCGATCATGCGGCATACGGCACGATCACCATCCGGGTGTTGGATGACGATCTGTATCTCACCACACCGGGTGTCGAGTCGAAGCTCATCCATCGCCACTTCGATATCTTTGCGTTTCCGCCCGACCCCGACCTTGGCTTTGACGGCATGACCGTGACGTTTGGCTACAACCGCGACGGGGAGATCGACCGCCTCGCGATACCGTTTGAGCCGCTCGTGCCCGACATCGTTTTTGACCGGAAAGTGGGGTGAGACCGAGGTGGTCCATGATCGTGCGCACGTTCGCGTCTACTCAATGCTTCTTCGTGACTCCCGTAGTCTCTAGGTGATCTTGCCCAACCGCGCCGTCAGGGCCGCGCTGATCAGCAGGTCATCGAGCCCCGGCCTGATGGAACGCTCGCGCACGAGACCGCGCTCGTTCTTGCACGCCACGGCCATTTCACGGATTGATGCCGCTGTCACTCCCCTGATTGCTAGCGATCCGGGCGAACTCGCCGCCTGACGTCACCGCGCCCCATGCATCAGGCGCAGCACAACCTCATCACAGCCAATCGGATGTGTGCTCCCTTTGCGTGATGCAGCGCACCAGGGCACCTCTGGCTGCAGGTCCTTCAGCGCCTCCTGCTTCGGTTAGGCACCCTCACACGCCAATAGCCGCGCGTGATACGTAGCCGCGAAACAGCCGTCTCGAGCGAGACCCGTTACGATGACATGCCAAGGTCAGGAGTGATCGGCATGAGCACCAGGAACCTGGACAACGCGAAGGCATTTCTCCGGCAAGACCAGGCCCACCAGCAGACGGTGATGCGGCGCTTTCCCGTTTCGTACCGTGATCTCCCGCCTGCCACGTTGATCGAGCACGCCATCGCCAGCGGTGATGGCACCCTGACGGACCGTGGCGCCCTCGTGGTTGCCACCGGCGCGCACACGGGACGATCACCGAAAGACAAGTACGTGGTGCGCCACGGCGCCATGGCGAGTGAGATCTGGTGGGGTGACGTCAACCAGCCAATGTCCGTTGCCGCCTTCGCCGCGCTCCGGGCGGACATCGAGGCTCACCTGGCGAAGCGCGACACGTATCACGCCAGTCTCTCGGTGGGAGCGGAGCCGGCCTACGCCCTCCCGGTCCGACTCATGACCGAGAGTGCGTGGTCTGCGCTTTTTGCGCGCAATCTCTTCCTGCCAGGAGGTGGCGATGGCCAGGGCGACGCGTGGACCATCTGGCATGCCCCGACGATGGCCGCCAATCCCGACCGACACGCCACGCGCAGCTCGACCGCCATTGCGATGTCATTCGAGGAGCGAACCGTCCTCATCGCCGGCACACGCTATGCCGGTGAAATCAAGAAGGCGATGTTTACGGTCATGAACGGGTGGCTCCCTGCGCAGGGAGTCCTGCCCATGCACTGCTCTGCGAACGAGGGACCGCAAGGCGACACGGCGCTCTTCTTCGGCCTGTCCGGGACCGGGAAAACCACGCTCTCGACTGGCGCTGGCCGTCGCCTCATTGGTGATGACGAACACGGTTGGTGCGACGCGGGCATCTTCAACTTCGAGGGGGGATCGTACGCCAAGACGATCGGTCTCTCCGCCGACAGCGAGCCCGAGATCTTTCACGCCGCACAACAATTCGGCTCCGTCCTGGAGAATGTGACGCTCGCTCCAGCCACGCACGCGCCGCAATTCGATGACGATTCCCGCACGGAAAACACGCGCGCGGCCTTTCCCCTGTCGTACATCGACCCTCACGCGGGAGGCACCGGGACGCATCCACAGCACATCATCTTCCTGTCCGCGGATGCGTACGGGGTGTTGCCGCCAGTGGCCAGGCTCACCCGTGACCAGGCCCTGTACTGGTTCCTGTCGGGCTACACCTCAAAACTGGCGGGGACTGAGCGCGGGATCACGGAACCGGAAGCCACGTTTTCACCCTGCTTTGGGAGTCCGTTTCTGCCGCTGCCCCCAGAGCATTACGCGTGTCTCCTGGGGGAACGGCTGGACCAGGCGGGAAGCGCTATCTGGCTGGTGAACTCGGGCTGGAGTGGTGGCGCCCAGGGGACCGGCCAACGCATGCCCATCGGGCTCACGCGTGCGGTCGTTGCGGCCATCCTCGGCGGCGCGCTGGCTGGCGTTGAAACGACCACTGATCCCGTCTTTGGCTTTGCTGTGCCGACGGCTGTCCCTGGTGTTCCGAGCTCATTCCTGCAGCCTCGCGCAAGCTGGGCCGATACGGAACGCTTTGACGTGGTCACGGCGCGGCTGGCGCAGGAAATGACCGAGAACTTCCGGCAATTCGCTGAGGGTGTGCCGGTGGCCGTGCGAGACGCTGGCCCGGCGCCCGGCAACGCGTTCAGGAGCCGCGCCGCGCCGCTGGCTGGATGAGACGAAGGTCCTGCGCGCAGCGCGGTTCGCGCCGAATGGGCGACCGCTGCCGCGCCGGACAGCGCTGAGGCCGAGAGAACGCAAGCCGGTGCCGACGGGAGAGGGAGGGCATCGCTGATCTCGACGCATCGCACCCATTCCGGACAGAAGCGCGCTGCCTACCTCTCCGCGCGCCTTGCTTGAGTTTCTGGAAGATATTGGTGGACACCCAGTATCAGACGTACTTCATGAGCAGGGTTGACACGACTCGCATAAACCTCTTGACATCTCATTCGCAGTGATGTTATCTATTTCCCCAGACGGATCGGCCAGATTCATGGCCACTGTCGTTCGGTTCAGGTTCGCTGTGAGGCGCACATGGATTGCGCGATGGAGGTAAGAACGATGGTCAGTCAGTTCCCCTTGAGTTCCGATTTCGTCCTGCTGCGGGACGCCATGACCCAGTTGCTGCAGGACAGCGTGGTTCCCTCGGGAGGGGCTCGCGCCAGTTGGGGTGGCGGATCCCGGACCATGGTCCGGCCTATCCCCCTCGATGTCTACGCCACGCCTGACGAGGCGGTCGTCATTGCCGCTATGCCGGGTCTCGATCCCGAGCATCTCGAGATCACCTACACCAACAACACCTTGACCCTCTCAGGCTCGGTACCGGGTGGGACCGAGAGCGAGCAGGGACAGCCGACGACCTGGTATCTGCGTGAGCTGTGGTCCGGGAAGTTCCAGCGTACGCTGACGCTGCCGTTTGAGGTCGATGCGAGCAAGGCGGAGGCCACCTTCGAGCACGGCATCGTCCGCATCACGCTGCCGAAGGCCGACTGGGCCAGGCCGCGGAAGATTGCCGTCACGGCCGGCAGCGCTCAACAAGCAATCGGCGCCGGTTCCCACGAGGAGAGTTGACTTCTCCAGGAGCATCCCGCGGCCGGGCGGGCGCCCGGCCGCGGGGTCGCCAGCCCCTCTTCGCCCGGAGGTGGATGATGGACGCCTTCCTCCCCTATGTCGTGATGCCCGTCGCACTGGTCGTGTTCTGGTTCGGCATCCTGCGCTATCTCAATCCCGAGTGATCAGGATGGCGCGTGGCGCCGCGCTTGGGACCCGATGACTTCACGGTCCAGCGTGCCATGGGATCGTAAACGCTTGGCGGGAAATAGCCTTGCCGAGCATGTCGGCGCCGCAAGAACCCTCACCCCAACCCCTCTCCCGCCGCAGCTGGTGGGGGGAGAGGGGCTGGGGGTGAGGGTCCGTCAGGTGGGGTGCGCCTGGTTTCGGAGCAGAACCACCTGCGAGCGGTATTGCACACCAGGCGTGTCAGATCGCGATGTCCTCGCCTGAGCTCGTGACCGCGCCCCGGCCATCGAGCGGGAGCCGGAAGGAGAACCGCGCGCCGACAGCCGGATGCGGGTCGGAGGTGAGGGTTCCGCCATGAGCGGTGGCCACGCGGCTGGCCAGGTAGAGCCCCAGGCCCATGCCGGTTGAGCCGGGACCCCGCGCGAACCGGGCAAAGAGACGCGAGCGCAGCTCAGGGGGAATCCCTGGCCCCTGATCGGCCACCGTGATGACCGCCCACCCCTCGCCATCCACGGTGGGCGCTTCGGTCTCCACCTCGACGGTCACCGCCGTCCCCGCCGGGGCGTGCTTGAGCGCGTTGGTCAGCAGATTCTCCAGGGCCTGGCGGATGCGCTCCGCATCCACCATCACGATGAGATCGGCGGGGGCCTCGACGCGGATGGAAACCTGATCCGTGGCCAGGGCGGCGCAGGTCTGACGGACGAGTTCGGCCAGATCGATGGGTTGGGCGTTCAGCGCGAAGATGCCATGCTCCAGCCGGCTGCTGTCGAGCAGATCCCGCATAAGAGCGGTGAGGCGGTCAACGGCGGCGACCGCCGACTCCACATCCCGCTGATCGCGCGCGCGCTGCTCGCGCACCGCGCGGCGGTGCAGTAGATCGAGACGGGCCTTGAGGGGGGTCAGGAGGTTGCCAAGGTCGTGAGCGAGCGTGGCGATGAGGTCATCCGCCGCCACATGGCGACCCTGCTCGCGGGCGTCCGCGGCGAGTCGCTCGGCCAGTTCCGCCCGGTGGGCCACCATGCCGACCCAGCGGGAGACCGCGTCCAGGAACCGCAGATCGTCCTCCTGGAAATACTCCGGCTGGGCCGATGAGGCGAGAAAGACCCCACGTTGGATATCCGCGACCGGCAAGGGCACGATGATCGCGGAGCGGACACCCAGGCCTTCGGTGATGCCGCGCAACTGCTCGGGGTCCTGGTCCGCGTGGCCCGTGGAGTAGGGCTGCCCGGTCAGATAGACCCCTACCTCCCGGCCTCCGTTCGCTAACGGCAGCCGGTGCATGCCGATGGCGTGTTGCTTGCGGCCCATGGGCGTGTGACTGGTGCCGGCGGCAACCAGGCTGTCCGTCGCGGGATCATGGAAGAGGGCATCGACCTTGTCGGCTCCGAGCGCCTCTGCCACGAGTTGACAGGCCTGATCGAGCGCGGCCGAGAGGTCCGTCGCCTCGATGGCGAGCAATTGCTCGAGGGTGGAGAGCAAGCGCGCGGTCACGTGTCCGGTGCCAATCCCGCCTGCATTGCCCATCCAGAACCTCTCCGGACACTCGTCCCGACACCGGCGAAACCGACGGCATGCTGGCGTGGTCGCATAGTCCATGCCGTCGTAGGTCCCAGAGTCGTGTTCAGGGCTGTCCTGCGGTGCACCGTGCAGCATGCCGGTGATCCACCGCTGAGGCAGCAAGCCCTGTCCGTCAACGGGGCGGTTGCCGCATCCGTGGCTGGCAGAGGGTGCAGCCGGTTTCGCATGGATGTCTCGCTCCACTTCGCCGCCGGTGTCGCGCTGGATGGGCCAGTTCGTGCAATAGTGACGACGGCATCTGTTTGACCTGCCTGTCCTCGGCCTGGAGCCCGGCATGCCCCCTCTGACCCCTTCGGAGTCGAACGCGACGCAAGGGGATGCTCCCGACGCTCCAGCATCGACGCTCAGCCTGCCGGAGGAGGCCCTGCGCGCGAGCGAGACACCGTCCCGCACTTCCGCCTCCGCCTCCGCCGATGTCATCTACCGCATGAGCCCGGACTGGCGCGAGATGCGGCAGATCGACAGCCGTGATTTCCTGGCCAATACGGCAGAGCCAAGCGAGAACTGGCTCGAGACCTACATCGCTCCAGAAGACCAGCCCCAGGTCTCTGCGGTCATTGCCGAAGCGGTCCGAACCGGGACCCCGTTCGAGCTGGAGCACCGCGTGCGGCAGGCCGATGGGTCGCTGGGCTGGACCTCTTCGCGCGCGGTACCCGTCCGGGACGAACGTGGTGCGGTGGTCGAGTGGATCGGCGCGGCGATTGACATTACCGCGCACAAGGCGGCAGAGGCGCGGTTGCGGGAGAGCGAAGAACGGTACCGCACGCTCTTCGCGGCGATGGACCAGGGCTTGTGCGTCATCGAGAAGGTCGCAACGCCTCCAGGCGCGCCTAGCGACTTCCGGTACCTGGAGGCGAACCCGGCCTTCCTGCGCCACACGGGGTTACCGGACCCCGTGGGCAAGACGATCCTGGAGCTCGTGCCCAATGCGGAGCCGGAGATCCTGGCGGCCTACGACCGGGTCGTGGCGACCGGCAAGCCGGAGCGGGTCGAGGCGTTAGTGGCTGACATCGACATGTGGATGGAGGCCGATGTCTACCCGACACCGGAGCCAGGGCAGATTGCCGTCCTCTTCACCAATATCACCGAGCGCAAGCGGGCGGAAGCCGCCCTGCGCGCAAGCGAAGCCCGTCAGGCGTTTCTCTTGCAGGTCACCGACGCGGTGGGGCAGCAGGCTGACCCAGTCAAGATCCGTGCAACCGCAACGCAACTCCTTGCCGAGTACCTCGATACGGATCGGGCCATGTACGCCGAAATCGTGGGAGAGACTGGCAAGGAGGAAAGCTTCATCCGTGGGCAGTTCGTGCGACGTGGCACGCCCTTTCCGGACCGCGTCCCCTATGCGGCGTTCACCGAGGGCTTCACCCATGAGGCACTCAGTTCTGGAGAGGCGGTCATTGTCAGTGATACGGCGACTGACCCCCGCTTGCTGGCGTCCGTACGGGATGCCTGGTTAGCAGCGGATGTCGGTGCCCTGATCGCCGTTCCCCTCATCAGGCAGGGTCGGGTGGCCATCATCCTCGGGGTGCAGTGCGCCACGCCACGCTTCTGGACGCCGGACGAGATCGAGTTGATGCACGAGGTCGCGGAGCGCACGTGGACCGCCGTGGAGTGGGGGCGTGCAGAGGCGGCGCTGCGGGAGAGCGAGCAGCGCGCGGCTCATCGTGGAGCAAGCTACCGACTACGCCATTTTCACCACAGACAGCGAGCGGCGGATCGACACCTGGTCACCGGGGGCCGCCGCCGTCTACGGCTGGAGCCCGGAAGAGGCTATCGGGCAGCTCATGGATATGACCTACACGCCGGAGGATCGCGCAGCCGGGGTCCCGGAGCACGAGCTTGCCACGACGATGGCAAAGGGGTACGCCCCCAACGTGCGCTGGCACCAGCGCCGCGACGGCACGCTGGTATTCATTGAAGGCGTCGCGTATGCGCGTTGGGCGGAAGACAGCGCCTTCCAGGGCGTCTTCACGATCGGGCAGGACATCACGGCGCGGCTGGAGGCGGAGGCAGCACGCCTGGATGAGGAAGCCGCCCGACGTGAGAAAGAAGTCAGCATGCGAGAGGAGCTGGCCGAGCAGGTGCACGCGGCGACGACGGAGCTACGCAACCTGTCACGACGGTTGCTCCTGGTGCAGGAGGAGGAGCGTCGCCGTCTCGCGCTCGAGCTGCACGACGAGATCGGGCAGGTTCTCACCGGCCTCACGTTCCAGATTGCCGCTGCCCAGGGCAATGGTGGCGAGGCAACCCTGGACGACGTGAACGTGACCGTGCGAGGGCTGACGGAGCAGGTGCGGCAACTTGCCCTGAACCTGCGGCCACAGGTCCTCGACCGCTACGGACTCCTCGTCGCGGTGCAGTGGCATGTCGAGCGCTTCCAGGCGGCCACGGGCATCACCGTCCATCTGCAGGAGCACGAGGTGGCGCAGGAGCGCTACCCTCCTGAGGTCGAGATCGCGGCCTTTCGTGTGGTGCAGGAGGCCCTGACCAACATCGCCCGCTATGCCGAGGTCCAGGAGGCGCGGATCACGCTCATCAGCGACAACAACCTGCTCCTCGTCATCAACGACCATGGGAGGGGCTTCGATCCGGACGAGGACCGCGAGTCCAGTGGTGTCGGGGGGATGCGGGAACGTGTGTCCTTGCTTGGCGGCAGCTTTGTCCTGGAGACGGCCCCTGGTCAAGGGGTGCATATCACCGCCGAGTTCCCCCTGGATGCCGGTAAGCAACGCAACGCGACGGAGGAGACCGCGTCATGATCCGGGTGGTGCTGGCGGATGATCACGCCATCGTGCGGCAGGGACTGCGCACGCTGCTGGAGGCGGACCAGGGGTGCCAGGTCGTGGGGGAAGCCGCCGACGGCCTGACCGCCCTGGCGCTGATCCACGACGCGCGGCCAGATGTCGCCATCCTCGATCTGCAGATGCCCGACCTGGGGGGGCTGGAAGTGGCGCGGCGGGTGGGGGAGCAGACCCCCGATACCCGCGTCATCATTCTCTCCATGCATGGGGATGAGCCGTTTGTGCAGGAGGCGTTGCGCTACGGGGTGCTGGGCTACGTGCTGAAAGGGGCAGCGACCAGCGACCTGGTCAACGCCGTGCACGCCGCCGTGGCCGGCAAGCGCTTCCTGAGCGCGTCGCTCAACGAGCGGGCGCTCGAGGCCTACGTGCACCGGGCGCACCAGACCGAGCGCCCGCTGGACCGCTACGCCCTGCTGACCAACCGGGAGCGGGAGGTGGTGCAACTGGCGGCGCAAGGCATGAGCTACGCCCAGATCGGGGAGCGCCTGGCCATCTCCCCGCGTACCGCCGAGACGCACCGCACCAACGCGCTGCGCAAGCTTGCCCTCAAGGACCAGACCGACCTGGTCCGCTATGCACTGAGTCGCGGGCTGCTGCCCGAGGGGTAAGTGCTCTGCCCGGATGGCGTTCGCAATGAGCGCGCTGTCTATCAACAATCAATACCACGAGACGTATTCCCTGCCCTCGATGGCCACACCCATGCAACGGCGTTACCTCGTCGTGCTTCGCCGTCGACAGCAGCTGAGTTGCCTGCTTGAGCAGGGCGGAAAATCTCTGGCTTCCCCAGATACGCGGATCCTGATTGGTGCCAGAGAGAGCCAGGATCATCCTGCAATCCTCAGGGTCCGGGCGCAGCACCCGCCTGCATGCACCCCTCCACAGCCGCAAGGAACTCGTCGACCATGAAGGGCTTGGGCACGGTGACATCGGCCAGCGCCTGCACCCGTTGTGCCGCTGGTGCAGCGGGGGCAAGGTGGCCGCTGCAGACGAGCACCGGCAGCCGTGCCGTCCAGTGCCAGGCCCGAAGCTCCTCCAACCAGCCGTAGCCCTCGGGTTCACCGTCCAGCATCAGGTCCAGAACAACCAGCGCGGGACGGAGTTGCTGAACGTTGAGCGGGGAGACGGGATGGTTGCTGGGTATGGCGCGATAGCCGGCACTCTCCAGCGCCTCACACAGCACCTCGCGCAGGGCCGCGTCGTCCTCGATTACCAGAACGCGACGCGGTGCGTCCATGACGCTCTCCTTTCGTGGCGGGGTGCAGCCGTCCATACCGCCGATGGCCGCGCGTGCTGCGTAGGGGCCAGGTTACCGGCATGAGCGGCGTCGGCCCGGTTGCTGCGTCATCGCAAAGGTCCGCCAGGCCGAGTAGATGATCAACGCGCCGAGGCTGCCAGTCAGGATGGGAACCGAGAAGCGACCGACCAGGAGACCTCCACTCATGGCTCCCAGGACGGAGCTCACCCCCATTGGGGCCACGGTGCTGCGCAGCGCCTGGTGGTGGTACGCCCCGAGGCGGGCAAAGCGCGCGATGCCGATGAGCACGATCGGGAGGCTGACGAGCAGGCTCGCGGTGCCCGCGGCCTTGATATCCAGGCCGTAGGCGAAGATCAGCATCGGAATGAGGAGCGCGCCGCCGGCGACGCCCAGGAGGCTGCTCACCACCCCAACCGCCAGCCCTATGACGAGGCCCACCACCATCTGCACAGGCACGACCTCCGGCATGAGGACCGGCAGGCGCTGGGGCAGCACCGCCGCACTCATGAGCATGACCCCGATGAGCAGGAGCAACGCCAGGGCGGCCTGGGCCAGGTGCGTCTCCGGGAGCAGGCCGACGGCGTGGGTTCCGGCCAGCACGGCAACCATGGCGCCGAGCATGACCGCGACGACGACGGGGAGGAAGGCGTGCAGCGGCGCCAGGGAGTAATTGCGGAGGCGCACCGCCAACGCAGCTACGAGCGTGACCAGGCTGACGGCCAGGTTGAGCGGGACTGCCTCTCGCAGCGAGTGACGTAAGGGGCCAGCCAGGATTGGTAACCGGCATTCGGCGCCACCAAGACCAATCAGGCCGCCCAGTAGCGCGACGGGAAGGGCCCAGGCGCACGCGAGCCAACAGCGGGCAGGCGGAGTTTCGATGGCTGTTGGCCGTGTGGTGCCTGGCGAGATGCTGGCGCGTCCGTGCCACCGGTCTCGCTCGGAAATAGCAATACTCATCCGGCGTCCATTCTTCGTGCGAGCGCAACCCCGCCCGGTGCTCTGGCAAGCGCTCCCATGGGAACGGGCGGGAAGCGCCCTGCATGTTCCTGGCTAGGACCGGACTGACGGCTGAGAGGGAGGCGAAACGCTCGCCGATCTGGGTTCGACTAGTGCAGAGCCCGTGCCAATCGCGTCATCGCCTGCGGGATCTAGGTCTCAGGCAGCACTCGCCGAGCGTCCCAGGCTAGGCGCCATCCCTCACGTTTTCGCATCCTGCGCTCAGGAGCAGCGGTGGGATCTTCCTCGGGCATGATTGATGCGGCAAGCTGGATGGGCCGCCGGCTTGATGTTGAGGCCGGTGGACGGGCTGACACAGGAGCTCGGGGTGATGAAACAGACAGAGGACCATGACAACAAACGCACCGATACCGGGGGACCATCGGCGCCACGGGAGGAGCCCACGCTCGGCTACGTCGCGCCCATGGGGACCGAGGTCCGTGGTGCCGACGGTGAGCGGCTCGGACAGGTGGCCGCAGCCTGGCCAAGCCATGTGTTCGTGGAAATGAGTCCGGGGGCTGATGCCGGATACTGGGTACCCGTCGAGGCGTTCGTCGGCACCGAGGGCATGGCGCTCGTGCTGAGCGTGACCCGGGACGAGGCGGAGCGTCGGGGCTGGACCGAACGCCCGGTCCTCGGCCCTGAGTAAGCCTCACGAACTCCCTGTCACGAGGCCGCCGGCTGGATCCTTGCCTCCACGGTTCGAGGGAAACGGGCGCTCGCGCACCTCACCACGGGTCTGGGAGGCAAATCGAAACCCTCACATGAGTCCCGCTCCGGAATTGGCATATTTCCTGCCATGGACGAGACGAGACCAGGCCCGTTGACCGGTACGAACCGAGACAACGGACATCCTCGCTGAGTGCGCGATGCGACGAGGCCTTTCCCAGAACGGACGCTCCATGTCCGACGCAGAACCGGCGATCCTCTGTATCTCTCACCTGTCCTGGACGCACGTCTGGCAGCGGCCCCAGCAGCTCCTCTCACGCCTGGCCCGCCACCTCCCGATTCACTACGTCGCCGAGCCGGAGATCGTCCCGGCAGCCGATCCCGAGCCGCGGCTCATCCCGGTGGCGGAGGCTGGGCAGCTCCACGCCTGGCAGCCGGCATTTCCGAACCACCCGGAGGTCATCGCTCAGTGGCGGGAGACCTACGCCGGCTTGGTCGCCGACCTCCTGATTGACGCCGGATGGGCCGAGCGCCACGGCGACATCCTCATTCCGCGGCGTCCGCTCATCGCCTGGTTCTACACTCCCATCCCCTGGTATCTCCTCGACCTGCTCCCGTTTCAGGTCGTGGTCTACGACGTCATGGACGAGCTGGCGAACTTCACCGGGGCCGCGACCGACCTGTCGTGGCGTGAGTCCCAACTCCTGGCCCGTGCCGACCTCGTCTTCGCTGGCGGCCGCAGCCTCTATGCGGCACGTCGCGACCGCCACCCACATGTTCACTGCTTCCCAAGTGGGGTTGACCCCGCACACTTCGCGGCGGCCTTCTCCCCCGAGACGATCATCCCGCCGGAGATCGCCTCGCTCCCACGGCCCGTGCTGGGCTACTACGGGGTCATCGACGAGCGGATCGATCTCGGCCTGCTGGCGGAGCTGGCCGATCAGCACCCCTCGTGGTCGGTCGTCCTGATCGGGCCCGTCGCCAAGATCGACCCCGCTACCTTGCCGCGGGCGGCCAATCTGCACTATCTCGGGCAGCAGCCCTACGCCCAGCTGCCGGCCTTTCTGAAGGGGTTCGATGTCTGCCTGATGCCGTTCGCCATCAACGCCGCGACCCAATCGATCAGCCCGACCAAGGCGCTGGAATATCTGGCTGCAGGGAAACCGGTCGTCAGTACCCCGGTACCGGATGTCGTGGCCACCTGGTCGGAGGTAGTGCGGATTGTGGAGGATGCGGCGGCGTTTGGGCACGCTGTCGACGCAGTGCTGGCCGAGTCGGAGGACCACCGCCGCCAGCGGGTGGCGCGGCAGCTGAGGGACGTGGAGCGCAACGACTGGGAGACCATCGCTACCACCATGGCTTCGCTGCTTGCTGCTGCCCTGGGGCAGGAGCTATCCAGGGGCTATGACCCCACGACGCAGCCTGCCTCCTCGTCTCCACGGGTGAGCGGTCTCGTTGATGATCTCCAGATGCCGCTGTAATCGTAGGGGTTGCGTCCGCATCGACGGGCACGAACAGGGTTCATCCGGAACTGGCATGCCTGCAGCGCCTCCTTGGCCGGCACTATGGCCGGCTCTCCTCAGAGCGTTGGATCACATCATGAACAAATCCTGCGATGTCCTCGTGGGCCGACTTTGCCGCCGCCACGCTCTCCTCTGGCGCGTCAGTTTCCAGGGACGCGAGCTGCGTCCCTGGGAGCGCAAGGGCGCTGACGAGTTCCACAGCCCGCGCGAGTTGGGCGATGTCGCGCCGCATCTGTTCCAGGTCGGCGGTGTTCCGAGCAATCTGGTCGGCGAGCTCTCGGTACACCTCTGTCGAGGTGGGGATGTCCTTATCCAATGGGCTCTCCTTCCGACAACTTCTGCCATGCGGCACACACCGGGCTGCCCTGCGCCAGGTCAGAAGCGCACAACGTGGTGATCATCGCCGGAAAACTGCCGACGGTCGCCTGCTCCTGCTCTGGTAACGTGGCCATCGCCTGCTGATCCATGTACACCAGCAGATCAAGGATGCCCATCGCCGCCGTCTCATCCATATGCGTCAGTTCTGCCAGGGTGCGCGCAGCTGCCCGGACGTGGTCAACGAGTGTCATTGCTTAACCTCCCATCGGGCGCGGGATTGAACGAACGCCCAGGCCGATTATCGGGGAACCTCCAGCGTTGCGTGCGAGGCGAATGTTCATAGCGCCGTGAACGTCTCAGGCCGAACAGCGCTGCTACAGGGGACCGGGTATCGGTACTCTGCCGCGCCGACGCAGGCGAGTCGCGCGGCCCCATGCCTCTTCGCCGGGCGCACGTTCTGGGCCTCAGTCATGCCCTGTAGCTCCCGCGCCCGTGAAGACATCACAGCTCGCGGCGCGAGTTGTGTGGATCATCCGTCCTGAAGTAGTCTCATCCCATCCCATTGACACTTTTGGCCAGCACGCCGCGACTTCGTGGCGCTGACCGACAACGGACCGGGAGCGGGTACCCCCCTCCACGATCGAGGAGCCCCTGTCATGACGAACGTACCCAACCTCGCGAAGAAAGATCTCTCCCGAGTCAACCTGGCTCAAGCCAATCTGGCCGGCGCGGATCTGCATGAGGCGACGCTTCGTGATGCCACGCTCACCAAGACCAATCTCGACGGCGCTGATCTGACTGACGCGGATCTGACCCACGCCAACCTGGGCGGGGCGAGTTTACGTGATGCCTCGGCCGCTCATGCCAATCTGCAGGGGGCGGATCTGCGGGATGCCGACCTGAGTGGGACGGATCTGCGCGGAGCCCAGATGGGGGGAGCCAGGCTGCGCGATGCGGACCGGGCGATCGCCGAGTTGGCAGGCGCCGACTTTGCCGACGATGGCTCCGCAGGAGACGTCGGGAGCGGAAGCTAACCCCGCGGATCCTGCCACACGACCCCAGCAAACAGTCAGAATCAATACCCTCGACGGCATGGTGAGGAACTACCATCTCACCAGGCAGCCCCAGCCGCTGCGTCGACCTGCCGTCCACCTGGACAACCTTGCGCTCCTGCCGGCGACGCTGCTTCCGTTCAACGCGGTCGTGACGCCGTTTCTCGAAGCCGTCCATGCTGGTGATGATGCGGGCGGCGGTCACAACGTGGCCGGTAATGCCGTCAACGATGGCGGCCTGGTGATCGACCTCTCCCAGATGAAAGGTATCCAGGTCGATCCGGTCAAGCGAACGGCGCGGGCCCAGGCTGGGGTGACCTGGGGGAACCTCGATCGCGAGACGCAAGTGTTTGGACGTGCCACCACTGGCGGCGCGGTCTCGATGACCGGTACTGCGGGATTCACGCTCACCGGTGGTATGGGCTTGCTGCATCGACAATGGGGACTGGCCTGCGACAACCTCCTCTCGGCCGAGGTCGTCACCGCTGACGGCGAGGTGGTGCGGGCGAATGCGGTCGAGCACCCGGACTTGTGCTGGGCGCTACGCGGCAGGGCGGCAACTTCGGCACGCCACCGCCTTCGCGGACCGGGACGCGGCCTCGACGTTGCTCATCACCAGCGGCTGGCACGACCCGCGCGAGTCTGAGGCGCGCATTGCCTGGGTGCGGGAGACCTACACCGCCATACAGCCTCATGCCAGGGCCTCGGCGTACGTCAACTACCTCGACCAGGGCGACGAGGACCGCACGGAAGCGGTCTACGGCGGCAACTACCGGCGCCTGGTCGAAGTCAAGCGCCACTACGATCCCGAGAATGTCTTCTGCCATAACGCGAACATCCGCCCCTGATTGGGCATCGCGCTGCGGCGCTCCTATGGGAGCCGTGTCTCAGCGAGTGACGTCGGGCAAACGGTGACAACCGGCCGCAACACACGTCACGATGGCTTCCCCTCCGTTCTCTCGTCAGGAAGCTCACGCCCCTCTCTCGTCCTCATCGCGTGCAAGGCGTCGCCTTCGACCAGGACGGAGGTAACGGTCCCAAAGACAAGGGCCCAGAACGCCGCTCCGAGACCAAAGAGCGCGAGGGTGGACGACGCGACCGCAAAGGCCACCAGGGGACCGAGCCGGAGCGGTCCCGTGATGACCTGCTCCAGGGCTTGACTCAGCACGCCGAGCAGCGCAAGCCCCGCCACGGCCAAGAGGAGTGGGAGGGGGAGCAGCGCCGGAAGGTCCGCGGCAACACCTGCGGCCAGGGCAATGAGCAGGAACGCCACAGCACTCGCATACACGGCCCAGGGTCGGACTCTGCGCTCCCCAGCCTCTGGACCTGCGGTCAGCGGGGTGACAAGTGCCGCCATGCAGATCGGCGTTGGCCCGACGAATGACGCGACGGCGGTCGCCAGGCCGGTCGTCACCTCAATCGCGCGAGCGGGAGGCATGTACTGCTCACTCCTGAGATAGGCGACCGCGGTCAGGTTCGCATGCAGGGCGATGAGCGGGACGGCGACGGGGACCACGGTGAGGATCGCGGCCGGGTGGAATACCGGCGAGGAGACGACCAGGGGTGGCCATGACCAGCCGCTGGCAAGGGGATGGAGACGACCTGTGAAAGCGGCCAGGGCCAGTCCCACGACGAGCGCCGGGAGGAGGGGTGGCACGCGCCGATGGAGGACGCGCCGCCCAACGAGGTAGGCCAGCAGCGTCACCCCGACCAGCACCCCTTCGGTATTCAGGGCCTCAAATGTCCCCACGACAAAGGGCAAGACATTGCCCGCAACCACGCCAAAGACCACGGGGGTGGGCGCGAGTGCTGCGACGCGTGGAGTGAGACCGAGTGCGCCAAGAACAGCCACGATCAGGCCGGCAACAAGCATGGCTCCGAGGAGCTCTGCATAGGGAACAGTGCGGGCAAGGGACGCGACGAAGGCGACGACGGCGATGTGCCAGGCCACGAGCAGCGGCTGGCGATAGACCAGGGTCAGGACCAGCGAGGCAAGTCCAGGAACCGCGTACAGCACGAAGATCCACGACCCGGCCTGCAGGGAGGACAGCCCCAGCGACTGGGCCGCGGCCAGGGGCAAGGACACCGCCGCCGCCGAGAAGATCGTGATCGGGATGGAGGCGGCCAGGGGCTGGGCGAGCTGCGCCGCGTGCTGTGGGGCAGACCTGGCAATACCCATAGCCATCCCTTCGAGTCCTGCAGGAGGTAGGAGCGGGGCTGCAACCACTGGCGTGTGTACGAGGTGCAGCGTATCCAATGCAAGGAATCTGTCAACGGGTGCGGGAGTATCAGCCATCGACAGTGGCGTCGCAGATAGCACCTGGCCCGGTGAAAAGGACAGGGGATCGCCGTGTGTGCTGCGGGCCATACCAGGCTGAGCACTGCACGGTCGTTAGGAACTTGGATCTCGCAGGAGCGGGAGGCAGGGAGGAAGGCTCCAGCACGACCCCCTTTTTCACCAGGCTTCACGGTTATCGGCACGTGTTCCGTTGGATCTCCCACAGCTTTGCTACATCTCATAAGAGGTCCAGCCTGTTGAAAAAGGGGACGCCGGTCAGGACTCAGCAGCGGTCCGATCCGGTCGAGCAGGAGACCTGCGGTTATGGGGCCAGGGCGAATCTGGATGAGGGAGCCGGGAGGACGACCCCAGCAGCGCCACTTGGGAACGGGCGACGACCCCACCCCCATTGACTGAGCAACCGCTTCAGGTTCTGGCCAGCCGCAATCGGCAGTGCTTCGCTGTTCACCTGCTCCAGCCCTCGCGCCGGAAGCGGCGCAGCCCGTGCCAGTCCTTGGCCTCGGCAAAGAGTGATTCCACCCAGACCCGCCGCTTGCGTATCGCTATCGCGAAGGACGCCGTCTGGTGGTATCCCCGCACGCGGTCCACGGTGTCCGCATCGAGGCTGCGGCTGATGCGCCGTCCGCGGCGCGATGTCGTGCATTGGGTCTGGAGCCGGCAGGTGGGGCAAGCCGCAGCTAGTGCAGCGTAGATGCGGCGGCGTGTGGTGTCACACTGGGACAGAAAACACAGCACCTGGCTTCCCGGGCAGCGGTAGGTATCAGAGGTCGTGTCGTAGATGAAGTCCTGCTCCTGAAACACGCCCGGTCGATAGCCGGCCTCCGACAGCGGCACGTACGCGCGGATGCCCTGGTCCTCAATCTCGACGATGTTGGCGACGGTGCCGTAGTTCGTGTCGCCGGTGATCTGGCGTGGACGCAGTTTCCCGCGGAAGCGCGTCCGCCAGAGCAGATCGAGGGCTGGCTGGTTCTCTTGCACCTCTGCCGGAGCGACCAAGGCAGCAAGCATGATCCGCGCCTGACCGCCATCGACCACGTCGTGGTCCTGATAACCCAGGCGGGGGTGTCCGTCACCCTGGCGCATCGGCGTAGCGTCAGGATCGGTTGTGCTGATGCGGGAATCAGCCGTTCGCCGATAGCCACCGCTCCTCGTGCGCCGGTTGGGACGCCCGGCTTTTCCGATCCAGTCGTGCCTGAGCTCCGCACTCTCGGCCAGCCCGGTTTGGGCCGCGTCGGTCAGCCTGACGAACTGCACCGGAGCTTCACGCCCATCTGCTCCACCTGGACTACCGTTCGGCAGATCTCCGTCGCCGGGGTCCCCTGGCGTGGCAAAGAGGTGGGCGAGATGCGTCTTGACGGCGAACCGGGGTTGGAGTGACCCACGCGCGGCGTTCGCGGCGACCTTCGTGGCATCGATGGAGAGCTCTTGCCCCCACACCATTCCAGCGCCGATGCACTGCTCCACGATGGCCTCAACGAAACGCCGAAACACCTCAAGGCCAGAGCGTGCACGGATGCGGCTCAGGCTGGAGTGATCGGGCAGCGGCTCGCTCAGGTCGTAGCCGAGAGAGTCAGCGCAAGCTGAGGCGATCACTGACGACTCGCATGATGTGGCGCTCGGAGCGGAGGCCCTCGAAGAATATGACCACGTGCAACTTGAAGAAGACGACGGGGTCGATCGAGAGACGCCCTCGGTCGGCATACCTGGTGCCTACCAGGTCACGCACGAAGCCGAGATCAAGACTGTGCTCCAGATGGCGATAGAAGTGATCCGAAGCAACCAACGCCTCGAGCGTCAGCGGAGGGAGCGGTCCGAATCGTCGATCCTTGCGGCCCATCATCGCCAGCTAGTCCTTCCGCACAGCGGGTCAGCAGAAGATCCGGCATCCTCTCAACCATCGACGCGTTTTTCAACAGGCTGCGTCGTCTGTGAGACGGCCTCGTGACCCAACGGACGTCGTCGGGCAACTACACAGGCGACGGCGGCGTTACGATGCGATGCCAGAGCAGGATGATGATCGGCGGGATCGCCATGATCGAGGTGGCTGCCAACACCTGCAATCGCAGATCTGACCCTACGAGCAAGGACGGGTTCGCGAAGTACCCAAAGACCACCATCGTGGCCACGACCAGTGTCACGCCACGCGCCATTGGCGTGAAGAAGTCGCTCAACTGCAAGCCCAGGGGCAGCACGTTGCGGTAGAAATCAACGATGGCCCACAACACCAGGTAGCTGCCGACCACGTAGATCACCCATGGGTTCACGCCAGTGCCCAGGATGAAATCGTGCACATCGCTATCGACCTCATCGACAAACACGCGCATCGGCACGTAGTCGTACATATTCCCCAGGTTCATGAGCAGGAACCAGAACAGGAAGTTCGCTGCGACCGGCCGCGTGCGAAACCACGGCTTCGTGATCAGGGAGCGGGAAATCAGGAAGAGGCTCGCGTTGGCAATGCCTGGGCCGGCAAAGGCCGTCAGGGCCACTTGCCAGTGCTTCCCGGCGTCCAGCGCCGCCTGGTAATCCACGTTCTCATCGATGTTGGCGAGCAGCAGCACGTTGAGCAGGCTCGTCCCACCCCAGGTGATATTCCCCGGCTGATCCTTGATCCCGAGGAGCCAGGCCATGATGGAGTGCGCGAACTCGTGCGGAATGACCGCCGCGTAGTGCGCCAGCACCAACATCACTGGCGTCGCCGCCAGCAACCAACCTACACGCGCTCGGGACACACTATTGACGACCACAGAACCTCCCATTCCCAACTTCTCCGCCCATCACCAGGACCAATCGTACTGAGGGCTGAGCTCCTGGGCGCAGGACACACGAAGCCTCGAAGCGTTTGAGGACGAGTGGAGGGCTTCACGACGTGCTATTACTGAGACTGTTGCGTCTCAAATACCATCCAGCTTGTTGAGAAAAGCCGAGCACGATCAAGCGATGGAGCAACACAAGCCCGCGTACCTGGATTTGCGCAGGATAGCATCCTGAATCCGCACGCACGCGGGTCTCGAATGGTCCTCACAGCGGCAACCGGGAAGTTTTTTCAACAGGCAGGACCGTTTGTAAGACGCCGTCGGATATTGCCTGACGTGCAATTTGGCGCGTGCCGGCGCGAGGCAGGTCGCGCATCCCTCCCTGGTTTCCGCCTTCGCTTCGAGTGGGGTGTCTTGGGCACTCCGCTCCCTAGTGCCGATGGCGGGGGGAGTTCCCGTTCCCCTTCTTGTTGCCAGCACGCCTGCGCTTCTTGTGCTTCTTGCGCTTTTTGTCCGTGCTCGCAGCAGGTATGGGATCGGCGACCGGCGTCAGCGTGGGCGGCACTGGCGACGGGGAGGGTGGCGGTGGCGGATTCGTGCCACCTCCGTCACATGACGATGCCACATCAAACGTGCCACCGAAGACCGTCGTCCAGTACCACCCGTAGGAGCCGCCCTGAGCCCGACCGATGCCGATCGCCTGGTAGGTCGATCCGAGCATGTTACTGCGGTGACCAGAACTGTTTTCCCACTGGCCGAAGGTTGCTGCGGCGCTCTCGCTTCCAGCGGCGATGTTCTCGCCGACGGAACTCGACGGGTACCCGTGCGCCACGGCTCGCGTCCCGGGACTATCCTCCTCCGGTGTCTGGTGACTGAAATAGTTTCGGGCTGCCATGTCTGCGCTGTGGTGGCGGGATGCGGCTCCGAGCGTCTGCGAAAGCTGGAGGGGGGCGAGGCCATGGGTTCCGCGAAACGCATTGATGCGTTTCAGGAATGCACGCTCTTCCGTACTGGGGCAATAGTCGATAGCGTCAACGGCAGCAGCCGGCAGGATACGGTGCGCAGGCAGGCTGAGCGCACCAGCTGCGATCACCTGGAAGACGTGACGTCGCGAGTGCCGTGATAACCGCGTCATGGGGAGAACCTTCCTCTGCCGGATCGCACGGATCGTGGCGAGGGGTTCGTCATCCCAGGGATCGCGCCATCCACCTGTTCCCGGCCTCATGCTCCAGCGACAGCTTGCCCTGGACCCGTCGGCATCGGGTGATGTCTGGGTGATCCAGGTGCCAGCTGATGTCTGGGGGATCCAGGCACTCTGGTGCTAGGAACAGCATGGGCGTGATGGCGCGACAAACGAGTGTCAACCAGTGTTCAGCCCGTTACACAGTCGTGTCAGGTTGGAGGTTGCAGGGGGTGCAAGTGCTCTCACGGGTCCGATCAGGACGCCCGCCGGCGATTGCTCAGGCATGCCAGGCCTCGCAATCTGCGCCAGCCCGACGAACGCCCCTAGCGTGTCAGGTGCCGGGGGCATCACCTGCGAGAGCATCGTGCAACGCCTCGCGATCGTCACCATCGCCGGTGACGTGGGTTCCATCCGGATCCGTGGTCAGTCCCGCCAGGACGCGAAACTCGGCGCGCAGGAGGGCGTCAGGAAGGTCTGGCGGAACCCCGCGTGCCGTCCACTCACGCAACCCTACCGGTTGCGTTCCAGTCAGCATTTGGATCTCCTCGAGGATCTCCTCACGTGACTTCCGTGCGGCGAGACAGGCCCGAGCCTCAAGCCAGAACGGGATCATCATCGGTAGGATGTCCCCGGCACAGTCAGCAGATCAGCCATGGTCGGAGGATCACGTATGTCCTGGATCATCCACACCTCGCGGCGTTCCATCATCATCGGCCTTCTCGTCACACTGCTCCCGCTTGCAGCAGCAGCGCATGAGCGACGTGCTCTAGGTGGGAATGGCGGGCCTGGTGACGAACGCTACATCGTTGACATCGGCTTCCGCGATGAGCCGGTCACCGTCGATCAGCCGAATGCGCTCTTGGTGTGGGTCACGAAAGTCGGCGAAGAGGGCGGACCAGTCGCAGGCCTCGAAGCGAGCCTGAATGTCGAAGTTGAGCACGGCGGCGAGACGATCCCCCTGGCTCTCGTGCCGCAGAGCGATCCCGGTCTGTATGGGACGCTGTTCCGCCCGACCGAGGCGGGGGACTACGGGATACGGCTCTTTGGCAAGTTCGAGGAACTGTCGGTCGACGAGACATTCTCACCCGATGTCATTGACGCTTCCTGGCTCGAGCCGCCCGCGGCCACGGATGCTTCCCAAGTGCCAACCCATGCCCCTCGGTCTCGGCGCGGCGCGCAATTGATTGAGGAGGCGAACATGCGCGCCGCGCACAGCCAGCGCCTTGCGTACATTGGCATTGCCCTCGGTACGCTCGGACTTCTCGTTGGCCTGCTCGCCCTCGCTCGTTCGGGACGCTCACGGTCCCAGGAGGCTGCGACGGTCGGTGAACGGGAGCAACATCCCCCAGAGGGTCGGGCACTTATTCGGTAGGTGATCATCGCAGGGGCTACACCTTCCACCGCTGGCGGTTGTGCCTGCCATGCCGCAGACGGATGACCGGGCAGCCGTAGTGGCATTCTCGGTAATCCGGCCTGCCGTCTCACACCCGTCGTCAGGTGCGGCCTGCGTAGTCCCTCCACAGCGGACGCTCGTCCACCAGCTGATCGAAGTCCTGCAGCAGCTCCTGCACCCGGCTGTGGAGATAGCCCCGGTTGATGCCACTGAGGTGGTCCAGACGATAGCGACACTGGGCATCCCGGGTGGCGATGACGGTGAGGACGTCGTGCAGTTCGTTGATCCATCGCTGC
>JAESGR010000236.1_pt1 | contig 70039 bp, 61 predicted proteins | sample 9269771 | NCBI WGS metagenome assembly JAESGR01 (sample SAMN15739572, study PRJNA653492) | algae metagenome | isolation source: Chroococcus sp. CMT-3BRIN-NPC107 and co-occurring heterotrophs from well... | place: USA: Clark Mountains Wilderness, California | collected 2010-04-18 | reverse complement strand
TGATCTCCACCTTGCCGGTCGTGAAGTCCTTGACCGGGTGATTGGCGCCATGATGGCCAAAGCGCATCTTGGTGGTCTTCGCCCCCAGTGCCAGGCCCAGCAGCTGATGGCCCAGGCAGATGCCGAAGACCGGCAGGTCCGCGTCCACCACCTTGCGGATCACCGGCACGGCATGCTCGCCGGTCGCGGCCGGGTCGCCCGGGCCGTTGCCGAACAGGACGCCGTCCGGATCCAGCGCCAGGATCTCCTCGGAGGTCGTGGTCGCCGGCACCACGGTGATCCGGCAACCCATCTCGGCCAGCGAGCGCAGGATGTTGCTCTTGATGCCGTAGTCGACCGCCACGACGTGCGGCCCGTCGGCCTTGCCGTGCGCATAGCCCGGCAGGTCCCAGAGCGCCTCGTCCCAGCCGTAGCGCTGGGTCGCGGACACGTCCTTGGCCAGATCCTGGCCCACCATGGACGGTGCCGCCGCGGCAGCCGCCTTCAACGCCTCCAGGCCCAGCCGGCCGTCCGGCGCCACCTGCAGGGCAGCGTTCTGCGCACCATGGTCGCGTAGGTGCCGGGTAAGCCGGCGCGTGTCGATGCCGGAGATAGCGCCGATTCCATGGTCGGCCAGCCATTGGTCGAGCGAGCGCTCGGCACGCCAGTTGGAGGGCTCGGTCGGCCAGGCGCGAAACACGGCACCGGCCGCGTGCGGCGTGGTCGCCTCGACGTCCTCGCCGTTCACCCCGACATTGCCGATATGGGGGAAGGTGAAGGTAACGATCTGCCCGGCATAGGACGGGTCGGTCAGGATTTCCTGGTAGCCTGTGATCGCCGTATTGAACACGATCTCGGCCGTACGCAGGCCAGCGGCGCCGTGACCTCGGCCGAGAAACACGGTGCCGTCGGCAAGTGCGAGGGCAGCGGTGGGCTTTACTGAGCCCGTGTTGGTCATGGCGCGCCTTTCCGGAGAACTGGACACAGGTCCACTTGGGATGTGGACGTGCGGAACGGCGGACGCGAGAAGTGTCGCGACCCCGCCGCTTCTGCCATCGGCACTGGCGGTGGTCAAGGCATTGCGGGCAGGTCCGTCATGGCCCTTGAACAGCCTCGATGCTGCGCGGATATCTGCGCGGGCGTTCGGCGGTCGGACGCCACGGGAGGGATCGATTGAGCGGGGCGCCACGGCTGACGCTGGAGGAGTTCAAGGCGCGGCTTCCGCTCCTGGACATCGTGGCGCGCCATGTCCGCCTGGTCCGCAAGGGCCGCGAGTGGCAGGGGCTGTGCCCGTTCCACAAGGAAAAATCTCCTTCGTTCAGCGTGGTCGAGGAGAAGGGCTTCTTCCACTGCTTCGGCTGCGGAGCCAACGGCAGCGCCATCGACTTCGTGATGCGGGTCGAGAACCTCGACTTCGTCGACGCGCTCCAGCGTCTGGAGGAACTGACCGGCATCCCGGCCCCCAGGCGGGAAGGGCCCGCCACGCCGGCGGTCGACCAGGACCTTTATGCCGTCAATGCCGCTGCCGCCGAATGGTTCGCGGCACAGCTTGCGGGCGTGCAGGGCAGGGAGGCACGGGCCTACCTGGCCGGGCGCGATCTTCGAAAGGCCCAGGTGGAGCGGTTCGGACTGGGCTTTGCGCCTAGCAGCGGCCGGGCGCTCGTGGATGCGCTCACGGCGCGCGGCATGAGCTTGGCCAAGATCGCCGAGGCCGGGCTCGTGCTGATCGACGAGGAGCGCGGCCGAGCACCCTTCGACCGCTTCCGCAACCGGCTGATGTTCCCGATCCGGGACGAGCGGGGCCGCGTCGTCGGCTTTGGCGGCCGCGCGTTCGGTGACGTGAAGCCGAAATACCTGAACACGTCGGAAACGCCTCTCTTTCATAAAGGTGAGCTTCTCTACGGTCTCGACCTGGCGCTGGCACCCGCCCGCACCGCACGGCGGACGGTCGTAGTCGAGGGTTATATCGACGTGATCGCCATGCACGAGGCGGGGCTGCCGTTCGCGGTAGCACCGCTCGGCACGGCCTTGAGCGAGCGCCAGCTCCAGCGCCTCTGGAAGCTCAGCCCCGAGCCCGTGCTCTGCTTCGACGGTGACGAGGCCGGCAAGCGTGCCGCCGACCGGGCGGCCGAGCGGGCGCTGCCGTTCCTCTCGCCCGAGCGCTCGCTGCGGGTGGCGTTCCTGCCGCCTGGCAAGGATCCGGACGATCTGCTGCGTAGCGAAGGACGCGACGCCGTGCACCGGGTGGTGGACAGCGCCGTGCCGCTCGTCGACTTCCTGTGGTCGGTCGCCATCGAGGGACGTCCGATCGATACGCCGGAGCGGCGCGCAGCTCTTCGCCGTGACGCGGTCGAGCGGATCCGCAGGATCGTCGATCCCGAATTGCAGCGGCAGTACGTCACCGAGTTCCGGCGCCGGCTCGACGTGCTGATGCCGTTCCGTTCCCCGGGCCGCAAGCAGCAGGCGACATTCGCGCAAGTGCCCGGCAGCAACCTCCGGCCCTTCGACGATCGGGAGCGGCTGGAACTGGCGCTGCTGGCGCCGCTCCTGCGCGAACCACGCCTGCTCCGCTCCTTGGAAGAGGACGTCGCCTCCTTCGACTGGCAGATCCCCGCACATCAGCGGCTGGTCGGTCACATCCTGGAGTGGTACGCGCGTTCACTGGAAGAGGAGCGGTCGGCAGAGCTTGACGCCGACGCACTGACCCACCATCTGGCCAGATCAGGCTTGGGCGAGTTCGTCGACCGGATCCTTGGTGATCGGTCATCTGGTAGATACCAGCGCCAGGCATCGTCGGACGAACTGGTCCTCGAACAGTGGGCCAGGCTTCGTGGCAAGAGTGAGCTGCGTGCTCGTGCGCGCGCAGCTTTTTCTGCGTGGGTCGAACCCGATGGCGATGTCGGGGAGTAGTTCCGCACGCGCTCTTGCCGGGCTCCGCCGTGCCAAATTAGCAACATCCGAAAAATCGCCGCACGGTGAGGGCACCGAGCGGCTTTTGCAATTCCGACGTGAGCGGATCCGCAGGACCGCGACAGGAGGTTTTCGGCATGGCGAAGAGCCAACCTCTCAAGGTGGCGACGTCGTCGAGCAGGGCCAAGCCAGCGGCGAAGGCCATCGTGCGGACGGGTGTCGAGCAGTTGCTCCAGGCCAATCTCGGCCTGCGCAAGCTCGTGCAGACCGCACGTGAAAAGGGCTCGGTCTCCTACGACCAGCTGAATACCGCGCTGCCGGCCAGTGCCACGCCCGAGCAGATGGACGAGATGATCGCCTATCTGGAATCGCGCGGCGTGTCCGTAGTGCGCGAGGAAGCCGAGGATGGCGAGGCGCCGCGCCAAGCCGATGGCGACGAGAACCTCGAGCTGAACGAGCAGCAGGCGGCCGAGAAGGACGAGGACTCGGACAAGGAGGACGGTGAGGAAGCCGAGCAGGAAGAGCTTGGCCGCACCGACGATCCTGTCCGCATGTACCTGCGCGAGATGGGCTCGATCGAGCTCCTGTCGCGCGAAGGCGAGATCGAGATCGCCAAGCGGATCGAGGCGGGCCGCAACATGGTGCTGGAAGCACTGTGCGAGAGCCCGCTCACCATGCGTGCGGTCATCGGCTGGCGCGACGCGATCCGCGAGGGCCGTGTCCCGTTGCGTGATATCATCGACCTGGAAGCCACCTATGAAGGTGGCCCCGACCGCGAGGAAGCTGCCGTTGGCGTGGACGGCGCCGCCGCAGCCGCGCCGGCCGTGGACGGCCTGGACGAGGAGGAGGAAGAACCGGTCGCTGCTGCCGGCACCGAGGGCGACGACGACGAGGATGCCCTCTCGCTGTCGATGCTCGAGGCAAAGCTCCGTGACACGGTGCTGGAAACCTTCGATGCGATTGCCGAGCGTTACATGCAGTTGCGCCAGCTCCAGGAGGAGCGCCTGGCGCTGATCCAGGCCAACCGTCCGGTGATGCGCGCGCTGCAGGTCGAGTACGAGACATCCCGCAAGGAGATGGTCGAGGCCATGGCGGTCATCCAGCTCCACCCGCTCAAGGTGGAAGCGCTGGTCGCCCAGCTCAACGACATGAACAAGCTGCTCCAGTCCCTGGAAGGCAAGCTCCTGCGTCTGGCGCTCTCCGCCAAGGTCAGCCGCGAGAAGTTCATCTCGGCCTATCAGAGCCACGAGCTCGACCCGGACTGGCTCGACAAGGTCGGCGCGCTCAAGGACAAGTACTGGCAGGAGTTCGTCTCGCGCCATCGCGAGGACGTCACCTCGCTGCGCGCCGACATCGCCGCGATCGCGGACGAGACCGGCCTGCAGATCGGCGAGTTCCGCCGCATCGTCAGCCTAGTGCAGAAAGGTGAGCGCGACGCGTCCCGGGCGAAGAAGGAGATGGTCGAGGCCAACCTGCGCCTCGTGATCTCCATCGCCAAGAAGTACACGAACCGCGGCCTGCAGTTCCTGGACCTGATCCAGGAGGGCAATATCGGCCTGATGAAGGCGGTGGACAAGTTCGAGTACCGGCGCGGCTACAAGTTCTCGACCTACGCGACCTGGTGGATCCGGCAGGCGATCACCCGCTCGATCGCCGACCAAGCCCGGACCATCCGTATTCCGGTCCACATGATCGAGACGATCAACAAGCTGGTCCGCGCGTCGCGCCAGATGCTGCACGAGTTCGGCCGCGAACCCACGCCGGAAGAGCTCGCGATCAAGCTGAACATGCCGCTCGACAAGGTCCGCAAGGTCCTCAAGATCGCCAAGGAGCCGATCTCCCTCGAGACGCCGATCGGCGACGAGGAGGATTCGCATCTCGGCGACTTCATCGAGGACAAGAACGCGGTCCAGCCGCTGGAAGCCGCGACGCTCTCTAACCTGCGTGAATCGACCACGCGCGTGCTGGCCACCCTCACGCCCCGTGAGGAACGCGTGCTGCGCATGCGCTTTGGCATCGGCATGAACACGGACCATACGCTGGAAGAGGTCGGCCAGCAGTTCAGCGTGACGCGCGAACGTATCCGGCAGATCGAGGCCAAGGCGCTGCGCAAGCTCAAGCACCCCAGCCGGTCGCGCAAGCTGCGCTCGTTCCTGGATACCTGAGAGATCTTGGTGGCGGTTACCGGACCATCCGGACCGCCACCTGCATTCTCTCGGCCTGACGGGCCAAGGCACGGTCAGCCGTGACGAGCGGCCGACCACATGCCACAGCAAGGGCGAGACAGGTGCGGTCGCCCAGCGACATGCCCTGCTCGCGCGTCGAAGCTTCGAGAACGCCGACATCGAAGGCGAGCGACCCGTCAAACGGGACCACCGGGATAGACAGCGCGTCCAAGGACCGGTGCACGAGGGTGGTGCTTCCACCCTTGCGGACCATCACGCCGACAACCTCCGCCAGGTTCACCGCACTGATGGTGGTGCCGGGTTCGTGCAATGCATCCATCGTGACTTGAGCACCTGGCTCGTCGAAGAGCAGGGCCAGCAGGGCCGAGCTGTCAAGAATCGGCATCTTCGATGGAAGCCCTCTGTTCCAGGCGCTTCATCTTCGCCTCCTCCAGGCGGAGCTGCTCGCGCTTGTAGGACAAGAAGTCGTCGACCGAGATGGACTTGCCGGCGAGCGCCTTCTTGGCCAGGGCCTGCGCACGGCGCACTCGTGCCGCCACGGTGAGGATTTTGACCTCGTCGTCGTCGAGTTCCAAGGTGATGCTGCCGCCTCGCTCCAGGCCCAACACACGCCGGAGGTCGATAGGCAGGCTTACCCTGCCATTCTCGGCCACCGTGACAGTCCATGTCCTCATGCCGGTTCATCCGCTCTGTCACTTCTCCGATGTATGCCACCATGATGTTCTTGCCAATGGACGGAACGCCTTCTAACCCCGCGCCCGGTGGGGCCTGTAGCTCAGGGGTTAGAGCGGGCCGCTCATAACGGCTTGGTCGCGGGTTCAAATCCTGCCGGGCCCACCACACAGCCTGTGTCCAAAACGACCAAAGCCTCCCGCGTCGTAATTTCCTGGATGATCATGGGTCTACCCGGTCACCGCAGATCGCGTTAGCGTCGCTCTGTCCACGGCGGCGCGGCTCGCTGGCGCACGTATTGCGCACGATCCGACAGGTCAGGAAATGGATCGAACAGACCGGGCCTTGGCCGCCCAATGTCTGCCGATGGTCGATCCGGTGCACCAGGAAGGTCTCGGCTGGCCCGCTCGCCGCCGCAGGCGTCCGTCGATCAGGGAACCAAGACCATGGCTACGATGGCCGGTCGTCCCGGTTCGGGCAGCAAGGCCCAACCGATGACGGCGGAAGAACGCAAGGTGATCCTCGCCTCATCGGCGGGTACGGTATTCGAGTGGTACGACTTCTACCTGTACGGGTCCCTGGCCGTCATCATCGGCGCGAAGTTCTTCACCCAGTTCGACGAGACCACGCGCAACATCTTCGCGCTCCTGGCCTTCGCCGCCGGCTTCCTGGTCCGTCCGTTCGGCGCGCTGGTGTTCGGTCGCCTGGGCGACCTGGTCGGCCGCAAGTACACCTTCCTGATCACCATCCTCATCATGGGCGCGTCGACCTTCCTGGTCGGCATCCTGCCGACGGCCGACAGCATCGGCCTGCTCGCCCCGACGATCCTGATCATCCTGCGCCTCCTGCAGGGCCTGGCCCTGGGCGGCGAGTATGGCGGGGCGGCGACCTATGTGGCGGAGCATGCGCCGCATGGCCGACGCGGCTTCTACACCTCCTGGATCCAGACCACGGCGACGCTCGGGCTGTTCCTATCGCTGCTGGTGATCCTGATCGTGCGCTCCTCCCTGGGCGAGGAGGCCTTTGCCGACTGGGGCTGGCGTATTCCGTTCCTGATCTCGGTGGTCCTGCTGGGCATCTCGGTATGGATCCGGATGCAGCTGCAGGAGAGCCCTGCCTTCAAGCGGATGAAGGAGGAAGGCACGGGATCCAAGGCGCCGCTCTCCGAGGCTTTCGGCCAGTGGCGCTACGCGAAGGTTGCCATCATCGCACTGGTGGGTCTGACCGCTGGTCAGGCCGTGGTCTGGTACACCGGCCAGTTCTACGCCCTGTTCTTCCTGCAGAGCATCCTCAAGGTCGACGGTTACTCCGCAAACCTCCTGATCGCCTGGTCGCTTCTGATCGGCACTGGCGGCTTCGTCTTCTTCGGCTGGCTTTCGGACAAGATCGGGCGCAAGCCGATCATCCTGCTGGGCTGCCTGCTGGCGGCACTCACCTACTTCCCACTCTTCAAGATGCTGACCCAAACAGCCAACCCGACGCTGGCGGCCGCCCAGGCGGCCACGCCCGTCACCGTGGTGGCGGACCCGGCCAACTGCTCGTTCCAGTTCAATCCGGTGGGCACCGCGAAGTTCACCAGTTCCTGCGACGTCGCCAAGGCGCTGCTCGCCAAGAACGCGGTGAACTATACGGTCGAAGAGGCCCCTGCCGGCACGGTCGCGTCGGTCAGGATCGCCGACCAGATCATCCCGGCCTTCGAGGCGTCGCAGGCGGGTGCCGAAGCCAAGGCGATGGGCGATGCGTTCACTGCCGCCGTCAGCACCGCGCTTGCTGAGAACGGCTATCCGGTAGCTGGCGACCCGAACATCGTGAAGCTGTCGAACCCCTTCGACATCTTCCGCAGCCAGCCCTTCATGGTCGTCCTGATCCTCACGGTCCTGGTGATCTACGTCACCATGGTCTACGGGCCGATCGCGGCGGCCCTGGTCGAACTGTTCCCGACCCGGATCCGCTACACGGCGATGTCGCTGCCCTACCATATCGGCAATGGCTGGTTCGGCGGCCTGTTGCCGGCCACTGCCTTCGCGATGATCGCGTGGAAAGGCGATATCTATTACGGCCTCTGGTATCCGATCGTGATCGCTGGCGCGACGGTGATCATCGGCGCGATCTTCGTCCCGGAGACCAAGGACCGGGACATCTTCGCCGACGACTACAAGTCCTGATCCCGGCGCGATGAACGAGGCGCCTGCCATCCGGCAGGCGCCTTTTTCTTGTCCAGGAGATATCCTGGCCAGCGACAAGCTCAAGATCATGGCAAGACGGCAATCGCCAATCCTTGGCTGTTGATTGAAACGACTGCCGCGCCCGTCTCTTTAAGGAGCTCGCGAGGCTCTTGGGCACGAGGTTGCGGAGGCGGTCATCTTGTTAAAGAAGGTGCTGATCGGACTTGTCGCGGTTGTCTTGCTGCTGGTCGGCGGTGCCGCGGTCGCCTTCTATACCGTCAGCCCGAACGTCCTGAAGCCTTATGCGGAGCGTGCGATCAGCTCGGCGCTGGGACGTCCGTTCACGATCCGCGGTGATCTGGAGCTGGAACGGGGCTGGACGCTGAAGGTCCGGGCTCATGACGTCCATCTCGCGAACGCCGAGTGGAGCGACCGCCCGGACATGCTCGCCGTCGACACAGTGGAAGCCAGTGTCAGCCTGTGGGACCTGGTCACGAAGGGCCAGATCACGATTCCCGAGGTGACGCTCGACACGCCGGTCGCAAGCCTTGAGCGGAACGAGAGGGGTGAGACCAACTGGCAGCTCGGTTCCCAGGAAGCGGCCGATGCTGCCCAGCCCGAAAGCCGAAGCGAACTTCCCTATGTCGGCAAGCTCACGGTCCGCAATGCACAGATCGACTACCATGACGCGCAGGCTGATCGCGACATCTCGACGAAGCTGACGACGCTCACGGCCGTTTCGGAAGGCGAGCAGTCGCGCATGAAGGTCAACGCGGAGGGCCAAGTCGGCGAGCTGCCGCTCAATCTGGACGGGACGTTCGGTTCCTATCAACTCCTCGCCAACAGCACCGAGCCGTTCCCGGTGGAAGGCAGCATGACGCTTGGCAAATCGAAGATCGCCCTGAAAGGCGCGATCAGCGATCCGGCCTCGCTCGACGGCATCGACCTTCAGACCGACATGTCGGCCGAGGATCTCACCCTGGCCCTGGAGCTTCTCGAGATCCCCGCGCCCGAGATTCCCCCATTCGCCCTTGAGGGTCATCTTACCCGCAGGAACGACGAGGTGAGGATGGAGGACCTGAGCGGCAAGGTCGGCGACAGCGTGATTGCAGGCTGGGCCGCCTTTAGCACGGCAGGCGACCGGCCGAAGGTATCGGCGGATCTCACATCTGAACGCTTCGACCTGGACGACTTCGCGGGGCTTACCGGACTGCAGCCGGCGGCCGGTCCCGGCGAGACCGCCTCGCCACGACAGGAGGAGAAGGCGGAGGACTACGAGGAAAGCCCCCACGTGATCCCGGAAGGTCCTTTGCACGCCGACAGCTGGCCGGCCCTGGATGCGGACGTCCATTTCCGTGGCAAGCGGATCTCCGCCGGCAAGCTGCCGCTGGAGAACGTCGACGTGCACGTGGTCCTGGACCATGGCCGCCTGCGCATCGAGCCGCTCAAGGCGACCGTCGCCGGTGCGCCCGTCGAGGGGAAGCTCGCGCTGGATACAACGGGCAAGCCGCCCCAACTGGACCTGGACGTTGCAGCCACCGGTCTGGAACTGGAACGGTTCCTGGGCGAGTTCGGGCTGTCCGAGTATGGGCGCGGCCGCATCTCGTCACGCGTCGCGATCAAGGGCGAGGGGGACAGCCTGCGTTCGATCCTCGACACGAGCGACGGACAGATGGCGCTCACGATGGAGCAAGGCGCTTTGAGCGCCCTGATCATCGAGGCCCTTCATCTTGACGTGGCGGAGGTGCTGGCTGTGCTGTTCGGCGATGAGCCGGGCAATGACCAGGAGCTGTTCGACGTCCGCTGCCTCGTGGCGGACTTCCAGCTGGCCGATGGTATCGCCTACGACCGAACCTTCGTCCTGGATACGACCGACAGCCTCATCACCCTGAAAGGTGCGGTCAACCTCAGCACCGAGGCAATCGAACTCGACATGAACGCCGAGCCCAAGGACAACAGCCTCATGGCGGCGCCCTCGACGCTCCACCTGCGGGGCACGTTCAAGGAGCCGCGCGTCGTGCCGGACATGTCCAGCGTCGGGATCCGTAGTGTCGCTGCCGCTGCGGTTGGCGTCGTGCTCACACCCTTGGCCGCTTTCCTGCCCTTCATCGAGATCGGTACGGCCGAGGACGCTCCTTGCGGTGCACTGGTGAGCAAGACCGAGAACCGGGGCGACGTGCCCGAGGACAATTAGTTACCTATAGCGTCGAGGCTCGCCCGACCCGGAGGGTGACGACGGCGGCCCGCCGTCACCTCCTTGCCTGAAGAGCCTCAGACCGGGGCGGCAGAAGCCGCTTCCTTCCGTACGCGAACCGGCACTGACTTGGCCGCCGGCACCTTGCTCTGCTCCGCGTGGTGCGCGATCGGAATGAGCGGGTTGCACTCCGGGTAATAGGAAGCAACGCAACCCTCGGGAATGTCGTACGGCACGACCCGCAGGCCCGGCACAGCCCGTTGGACCTGGTCATCGGATGGCTCGCCTACGAGCGTCACCATTTCCGCCTCCGTCAGGCCGAAACGCTCCATGTCGGCCTTGGAGATCAGCAAGACCATGCGGGTGCCCTCGATGCCGCGGAAGCGGTCGTGGTAGCCGTAGATCGTCGTGTTGAACTGGTCGTTGCTGCGCAGCGTGATCAGGCGGAGCGTGTCGGGTTGCAGATCGAGCCCATGGCTCGTCATGCTCTCGGGCACCTTGAAGTTGGCCTTGCCCGTATCGGTGTTCCACTTGCGCTCGCGAGCCGCCAGTGGCCGCGGGAATCCGCTAGGCGTCCACATGCGCTTGTTGAAGTCCTTGAACTGGTCCGGATAGGTCGCCTCGATCGCATCGCGGATCTTGCTGTAGTCGGCGACCCAGCCGTCCCAGTCGACCTTCGGGTTGGGGCCAAGTGTCGCCTTGGCCAGTTCGGCGACGATCCGCGGCTCGGACAGGAGGTGTTCGCTGATCGGGCTGGCGACGCCGCGCGAGCCGTGAATGCAGGCCGTGCTGTCCTCCATGCTCACCGCCTGGGGCCCGCTCGCCTGCCGGTCCACCTCGATGCGGCCGAGGCAGGGCAGAATGTAGGAGATCTTCCCCGTCACCAGGTGGTTGCGGTTGAGCTTCGTCGAGACCTGCACCGAGAGGTGCAGGTCTCGCCAAGCCTTCTCCATGATCGGGTGGTCGGGGACGGCCCTGATGAAGTTGCCACCCAGGCCGACAAAAGCGTGGACCTTGCCCTGCACGATGCCCTCGCAGGCATCGACGGTGGTGAGGCCTTCCCAGCGAGGCGGCTCGAAGCCGTACTGCTCCTTCAACTTGTCGAGCGGCACGAGCTTGGGCTTCTCGGAGATGCCGACGGTGCGCTGGCCCTGCACGTTGGAATGGCCGCGCACCGGGCAGATCCCCGCACCGGGCTTGCCGATATTGCCCTTCAGCAGCAGGAGGTTGATCAGCATCTGGACGCTCTGGACGCCCTTGCGGTGCTGGGTCAGGCCCATGCCATACATCGCCATGGTCGCAGTCGAGTGCGCGTAGATCGCTGCACTCTCCTCCAGGTCCCGACGCGGCAGGCCGGAGCAGCGCTCGATCTCCGACCAGCTGGTGCGCCGCGCCATGGCGGTGAACTCGTCGAAGCCATGGGTATGCTCGGTGATGAAGGCATGGTCGATGACCGGGGTCGCCCCGGTCGACTGGGCCTCGTCATCCATGGCGATGACAGCCTTGCAGATGCCGAGGATAGCCGCGATGTCGCCGCCCGCCGTGACCTGGTAGTAGCGCGAGCTGATCCGCGTCTCCTGGCCCAGCGCCATCTCCGTCGGGCTTTGCGGATTGGTGAAGCGCTCCAGTCCGCGCTCGCGCAGGGGATTGAAGGTGACGATCGGGACGCCGCGACGGCTCACGTCCTGCAGCTGGTGCAGCATGCGCGGGCTGTTGGTACCGACATTCTGCCCGAAGAAGAAGATGCACTCGGTCTCGTCGAAATCCTCGAGCGTCACCGTACCCACCGGCACGCCAATGCTCTCCGGCAGGGCGACCGAGGTCGTTTCGTGGCACATGTTCGAGCTGTCAGGCAGGTTGTTGCTGCCGAACAGGCGCGCGAACAGCTGGTACATGTAGGACGTCTCAAGCGACGCCCGGCCGGATGCGTAGAACACGGCCGCGTGCGGATCGATCTGCCGCAGTTCCGCGCCGATCTCCTTGAATGCCGCGTCCCATGCGATCGGCAGGTAGCGGTCGCGCGCGGGATCATAGCGCAGCGGATGGGTGAGGCGCCCGGCTTCCTCCAGGTCGTGGTCCGGCCAGGTCAGCAGCTCCGAGACCGTATGCTTCTCGAAGAACTCCGGCCCGATCGTCTTGCTGGTGAGTTCCCACGTCGTGGCCTTGGCGCCGTTCTCGCAGAATTCCGCTGGATGCGGGTGCGCAGGCTTGGCCCAGGCGCAACTCACACACATGAAGCCGTCCGGCTTGTTCTGCTTGAGCAGGGCGGGTGTGGAGCGCGTCGGGCTCTCATTGCCGACATAGCGCAGGACGGACTCTGCCGAGCCCCAGCCGCCGGATGGACCCTCGTACGGCTCCGTGCTGACCTTGCTCATGGCTCATCCCCTCGCGTTCTGGGTTGGGGCAGGGGTGCAGACGTCGCTTGCCTGCCCAATCGTCATCAACGCACGGCGCAGCCGACAGGTTTCGACAATCTCCAAACTCTGTCTGTTCAGAACCTTCCAGCAGGTGGCGTCAGCTACCGGCGGTGATGCTCGGGAACCTGCCGAGGTAAGCCTCATTCAGCTCGATGCCGAGCCCCGGCGCGGTCGGCGCTTCCAGCCTGCCCTCCCTGGCCTTCTTCTCGTAAGCCTCGGTCACAATGTCATAGCGGCCGTCCGGCCAGTACGGGAACCATTCCAGGATGATGAAGTTCGGCATCGCGAAGACAGCATGGACCGCCGCTGCGGTCGCTACCGGCGCCCCGCAATTATGTGGTTGGACGTGAAGGTTGTAGACCTCGGCCATCGACGCGATCTTCATCATCTCGCTGATGCCGCCACAAAGCCCGATGTCCGGCTGCAGGATGTCGAACGCCTGGCGCTCAATGAACGGGCGGAACTGGTAGCGGGTGTAGAGCCGCTCGCCGCCGGCGATCGGAATCGGCACTTCCTCACCGACCTTCACCATCGAATCGAAATTGCCGGGATCGACCGGCTCCTCGTAGAAGAATGGCCGGTGCTCGGCCAGCATCCGCCCATAGGTGATCGCATCCGTGGTGCCGAGATTGCCATGGATGTCCAGGCAGATGTCGAAGTCGGGCCCCACCGCCTCCCGGATCGCCTTCACCCGCTCGACGGCGAGCAGCGCCCAGTCCCGCGGGATGTGCCGGTTGGGAAACTCGAAGTTCCCCTCCTTGTTCATCTCGAACGGGTCGAGCTTGCAGGCGGTGTAGCCTTCCGCCTGGATCTGCAGCACCCGCTCCGCAGCCTGTTCCGGCCGCGCCATCTTGGTGAACCAGCCATTGGCGTAGAGCCGGACGCTGTCCCACATCCTGCCGCCGAGCAACTGCCAGACCGGCACGCCCAGCGCCTTACCCTTGATGTCCCACAGCGCGTTGTCGATGGCGCTGACGGCACCGAACAGGACGGGACCCGGGCTCTGGCCCCAGAAGGTCTTGCGGTAGAGCTTATCCCAGATGGCGCCGATCCGCCTGGCGTCCTGGCCGATCAGATGGCGCTCAAAGAGCTGGGTGAGGGTGTGGATGGCACCGCGGTTGCCGTCACCGTAGGCAAGGCCGACCTCGCCGGCGCCGTAGATGCCCTGGTCGGTGTCGATCCGGATGATCACCGGATGCTGGTTGATGTTGTGGGACAGGCCGTAGTCGACGTCCCAGACGGTCAGCTTGGTGATCTTCATGGCCGGCCTCCCACGACGATCTGGTCGAAGCGGGCGAGATAGTCGTCGTTCAGCTCGACGCCGAGGCCGGGCTTGTCCGGGACCTTGTAGCGGCTGTTGCGTTGCTGCGGCTCCAGCGCGTCGGTCACGATCTGGTAGCGGTCGTCCGTCCAGTACGGGAACCACTCCATGATGATGAAGTTCGGGATCGCCGCGTCGAGCTGGACGCCTGCGGCCGTCGAGACCGGGCCGCCGCAATTGTGCGGCTGGACGTGCAGGTTGTAGGCCTCGGCATAGGACGCGATCTTGCGCGCCTCGGTGATGCCGCCGCACAGACCCATGTCCGGCTGCAGGATGTCGAGCGCGTGCTTCTCCAGGTAGGGACGGAATTGGTAGCGCGTGTAGAGGCGCTCGCCAGCGGCCATCGGGATCTTCACGTTCCCCGAGACCTTCTTCATGCACTCCACGTTCATCGGGTCGACCGGCTCCTCGTAGAAGAACGGCCGCGACGCTTCGAGCATCCGCCCATAGGTGATCGCGTCGGTGGTGCCGAGATTGCCGTGCAAGTCGAGCAGGATGTCGACATCGGGACCGACCGCGTCCCGCACCGCTTCGACCCGCTTGACCGCCAGCACCGCCCAGTCCCGCTCGATATGCCGACGCGGATAGATCCACTGCCCGTCCGGCGTCGTGCCGAACGGATCGAACTTCATGGCGTCATAGCCGTCGGCCACCACCTTCAGCGCGGCCTCGGCATATTCTTCCGGCGCGTTCAGCCCCGTGTACCAGCCGTTCGCATAGACCCGGATCTCGTCATGGATCTTGCCGCCGAGCAGCTCGAACACGGGCACGCCGAGCGCCTTGCCCTTGATGTCCCATAAAGCCTCGTCGATCGCGGACATGGCGCCGTAGATGATCGGCCCACCGCCCTGGCCCCAGAAGGTCCGCCGAAAGAAGGTCTCCCAGATCAATTCGATCCGCATCGGGTCCGCGCCGAGGAGGAAGCTCTCCGCCAGCGTGCGGATCATGTGGATGCCGCCCTTGGCACCCGTGCCGTAGGCCAGTCCCAGTTCGCCCGCCCCGTAGATCCCCTGGTCGGTGTCGATCCGGACGACCACCGGGTTCCAGAAGGTGTGGAAGTCTCGGCCATAATCGACGTCGTAGACCGTCACCTTCGTGATCTTCATTCTTGGTCGCTCCAGGATCAGGGCTTGATGAGGCCGAACGCCCGGGGAAGGGCAAGGGTGAGGTCGGGCCAGAGCCCGATGAGCACGACGATGGCAGCGCCGCTCAGGATGTAGGGCAGCATCGCCCGGGTCAGCGAGCCGACACTGATCTTGGCGATGTTGGCCACGGCGAACAGCACGTTGCCGACCGGCGGCGTGATCAGGCCAAGCACGCAGTTGATGATCAGCATGATGCCAAGCTGCACCGGATGGATGCCGGCGGAGAGCGCCAAGGGCGCCACGATGGGGGCGAAGAGGATGATGGAGATGCTGGCGTCCAGCCACATGCCGCAGAACAGGAAGAACAGGTTGATGATCAGCACGACCGTTACGACGTCGTGGCTGACACCTTCCAGCATCGTCTTCACCACGTTGGGCAGGTTCTCCATCGCGAACACCCAACTCATGGCTGAGGCCCCGGCGATGATGAAGAACAGGCGGGCCGTATCCATCGACGCCACCGACAGGATCGGTCCCAGGTCGGAGAGCTTCAGCGTCCGCAGGAAGAAGAAGCCGATGACGAGCGAATAGACTACGCAGGCGGCCGCCGCCTCGGTCGGCGTGAACCACCCCATCACGATCCCGCGGATCATGATGATCGGCATGATGATCGCGAAGAACGCGTCCCGGAAGCCGAACAGCAGCTTCTTGGGTGTCACTTCGACATTCACCTTCGGGTACTGCTTGCGCCAGGAGGTCCACTGGACCTGCCCCATCTGGACCAGGCCCAGCAGCAGGCCCGGCAGGATCGCCGCCGAGAACATGGCGCCCACCGACACGTTGGTGACGGCGCAGTAGACGATGATCATGGTCGAGGGCGGGATGATGGCGCCGACGAGCGCCGTGGCCGCCGTGATGGCCGCGGAGAACGGACGGTCGTATCCCTGCCGCTCCATCGCATAGATGAACATGCGTGCCTGGCTGGCGATGTCGCCGAGCGCCACGCCGGTGACGCCCGCGAACATCACGCTGGAGACGACGTTCACCTGAGCTAGCCCGCCGCGGATCCGGCCGACGATCAGGTTGCAAAAGTCGAACAGGCGATCGGTGAGCTTCGCCTTGTTCATGATCTCCCCGGTGAGGAGGAAGAACGGGATCGCCATGAGTACGAAAACGTCGATCCCGGCGAACATCTTCTCCGGCAGCATGCGCAGGAAGAGCAGGTTGCCGGAGAACAGGAAGTAGGCGGTCGACGAGACCAACATCACGAGTGCGATGGGCAGGCCCAGCGCCAGCAGAAGCAGGAAGACGATGACGAAGCCGGTGATGTCCATGGCTCAGACGGCTCCGGGATTGTGCAGCGGGCGCCGGCCGAGCAACTGCAACGTCTCGCCCCACAGGCTGACCAGCGTGACGAGGATCATGAGGACGGCAGCTACGGGGATCGCGAGATAGGGCCAGAACAGGCTGATTCCGAGGGCAGGGGCATGGGTGACCTGTCGGGCCAGCGCCGCCGTCCACGACTGCTGGGCCAGGATGACCAGGAAGGCCAGCACCAGGAGGCGAAGCAGGAACGAGATAACGAGCTGCGCTTTCGGCCCCAGCCTGTCCTGCAGAAGGTTGAGGCTAATATGGTCGTCCCGCCCAAGCAGGACCGCCGCCCCTAGCATGCTGAGCCAGACCAGCAGGAAGCGCGTGAGCTCCTCCGACCAGGAGAAGGAGAAGCCCACCAGGTTGCGCGAGATGATGAGGACGGCGATCACGGCGGTCATCACCGCCAAGATCAGGTTGCACAGGATCTCGATGGCACGACACAGCCGGTCGGTCGCGTCACGGACACGCTCGTACATGGGATGGTTCCCGATCAGTACTGCCTGATCAGCGGTAGCCGTAGAACTGCTCGGCCTCCTGCACGGCTGCCATGATCTCATCGAGAACCGCCGGATCCATCTGGCTCTTCAGCCAGTCGACGGCCGCGGGCTGCGCCTTGGCGCGGAACGCTTCCTTCTCCGTCGCAGTGGGCTCGTAGATGGACACGCCCTCGGCTTCCAGGAACGCGCGGCCGGTCGTTTCGTTGGCGACAGAGAGACCACGGTTCGTTTCGAGCGCCACGGCCGCCGCTTGGCGAATCACACCCTGCAGGTCGGGCGGCAGGCTCTGGTACCACGCCTCGTTCATGGCGATCGTGTTGATGCTGTAGACATGGCCGTCCAGCACCATGTTCTTCTGCACCTCGTAGAGCTTCGGCACCATGAAGGTTGGGATCGAGTTCTCCTGGCCGTCCACCACACCGGTCTGGAGCGCCGTATAGAGCTCACCCCAGGCGATCGGGGTAGGCGACATGCCGAGGCTCTTGGCGATCTCCATGTGGAGCGGATGGTTCATCGTCCGCATCTTGATGCCGGCCAGGTCGTCCGGCGACTTCATTTCCTTGCTGGCAGAGCTGTAGTGACGAAACCCGCCATTCTCGGACCAGAACAGCGGCCGCAGTCCGACTTCCTTGGCCATCCGCTCGCGCATCTTCTCGCCGACCGGGCCGTCCAGGACCCGCCACGCAATCTCGCGATTAACGAACAGATAAGGTACGCCGAATGCCTGGATGTCGGGAAAGGTCGAGGCGAAGTGGCCGTCAGCCGGGTCGCATGCCTGCAGGATGCCATCCTTGACCTGGTTGACCAGGGATTCGATGCCACCCAGTTGCCCGCCGGGGAACATCTCGACCTCGATCCGGCCGCCCGACCTCGTTTCGACCTCGCGCGCGAAGACCTCCAGATGAGTCCAGGCGAAATTGTTCTCGAGTTGCGGCGTCGTCGTCGCGAACCGCATGGTGAACTCTTGCGCCTTGGCCGCGCTGAGCGATCCGGCGAGCGCCGCTCCCAGGACAAGCGTCTTGATCAGACGTCTGAGCATCTTCGTTGGCCTCCCAATGTTGAATCGCCATCTTCTGTCGAATGGCGCCATCTGGTTTCGTCAAACTTGTATGTAAGGTACTACCATCACGCAAGCACCTAGGTCTCTGGTGGAGCCAGGAAGGATGCGCGGGACGGATTGGTGCGCAGGCCGGTCCGCTGTGGGAGGAAGGCCCCATCATTCAACATAAGGATGACGCACAACGGATTTATGTCGACATCGTGACACTAGATAAAGACTAGCGTCAAACTGCTCAAATACCCCGCAGTAAAACCTGCCAGCAGATTTTTTGCGGCGCTGCGGAACTGTCCCGCAGGTATCGCCGTTCTGCCCAGAGTGCATGCGGGGGAGATCTCCTTGAACGCGTATGTTCCCTTCAGCTTGACCCATCTCGACACCACGATCTCGAACCCACAGCAAGACGCGGCTGTCAACTTCGATACAGTGGTTTGTTTCTCACATCTTCGTTGGGACTTCGTCCTGCAGCGGCCACAGCACTTGATGCAAAGGATGGCAAAGCAGAGGCGTGTCTTTTTCTTTGAAGAATACATCCCTTGCGATCACCCCCTTCCCTATCTCGAGCATCATCACTTCCCGGACTCGGGGGTGACAGCCTTGCGCCCGCGCCTGCCTCATTGGTGGAGCGCCGAGGAACGCAATGAAGGGCTGAAGAATCTTCTCGACGTGTTGTTGATGACGATCCGGGAGCCCAAGCCGTTACTCTGGTTCTATACACCGATGATGTTCGGTTTCTCCCGGCATATCGATGCCGCTGCGATTGTCTATGATTGCATGGATGAGCTCAGCAGCTTCAAGCTGGCTCCCCCGGAGCTCCGGGCGCTGGAAAGGGATCTCGTCGCCAAGGCGGATGTCGTGTTCACGGGCGGCTACAGCCTGTATGAGGCGAAGCGCCATCTGCACGACAACATCCATCCGTTCCCCTCCGCGGTCGATCTCGATCACTTCGCCCAGGCTCGTACCGGCGATCCGGACGCATGCGCGGACCAGGGGCAGATCAAGGGGCCACGTCTGGGCTTCTACGGCGTGGTGGACGAGCGCCTGAATCTCGACCTGCTCCGGCAGGTGGCGGCCGCGCGGCCGGACTGGAGCCTGGTAGTGGTCGGGCCGGTCGTGAAGATCGGCCACGACGACCTGCCGAAGGCGCCGAACATCCATTATCTCGGGCCGAAGAAGTACGCCGAGCTTCCAGTCTACCTCGCTGGCTGGGACGTCGCGATGATGCCCTTCGCGATCAACGAGGCGACACGGTTCATCAGCCCGACCAAGACGCCAGAATATCTCGCAGGCGGCCGGCCTGTCGTTTCGACTCCCATTGTCGACGTCGTACGGCACTATGGCGAAATCCGGGCCGTAGCGATCGCAGATACGGCCGAAGCCTTCATCTCATCCTGTGAACAGTTCCTCCAGGCACGTCAGGAGTGGCCCGATATCCAGAAGGAAGCGGACCAGCTCCTGGAGACGATCTCCTGGGATCGTACATTCTCGGCAATGGTTCGCCTTATTGGAGATTCAGTGGTCAATCGTACAGCACAGTCACGCTACAAGCCGACCGACGTCCTGGCAGACCGGCGTATCGCCAAGCCGACAGTGCGGCCTTCCAATCGGCGACGTCACTATGACGTGCTGGTCGTCGGTGCGGGCTTTGCAGGCTCAGTGCTAGCGGAACGCATGGCTGCCGATTCCGGCAAGCGCGTCGTCGTCGTCGATCGCCGCCCCCACGTGGCCGGCAACGCGTTCGACCATCAGGACGCCGCGGGCGTCATGGTCCACAAGTATGGGCCACACATCTTCCACACCAACAGCCAGAACATCGTAGACTACTTGTCGCGGTTCACGCAGTGGCGCCCCTATGAGCACCGCGTGCTGGCGAGTGTGGAGAACAAGCTCCTGCCGATCCCGATCAATCGGACGACGCTGAACGGGCTCTACGGCCTTTCCCTGCAGAACGAGGATGAGGCTGCGGCTTTCCTCGCAACGCGGGCCGAGCCTGTCGAGAACAAGCGGACATCGGAGGATGTCGTCGTCTCCACGGTCGGACGCCACCTCTACGAGACCTTCTTCCGGGGCTACACCCGCAAGCAGTGGGGCCTGGATCCATCCGAGCTCGACAAGTCCGTCACGTCCCGCATCCCAACCCGGACCAATACCGACGATCGCTATTTCCTGGACAGCTTCCAGGCGATGCCGCTGCACGGCTACACCCGCATGTTCGAGAACATGCTGGACCACGACAATATCGACCTGCAGCTCGGTGTGTCCTTTCAGGACGTCCGCAAGGAAGTCAGTGCCGACCACGTCGTGTTCACGGGTCCGGTGGACGAGTACTTCGACTACCGGTTCGGCAAGCTGCCCTACCGCAGCCTGGCCTTCCAGCACGAGACGCTGGACCAGCGGCGGTTCCAGCCGGTCGCAGTGGTCAACTACCCGTTGCAGGACGTGCCCTATACCCGGATCACCGAGTACAAGCACCTCACCGGTCAGGTCCACGCGAAGACCAGCATCAGCTACGAGTTCCCGTGCGCGGACGGTGACCCCTACTACCCGATCCCTCGGGCAGAGAACCAAGCCGTCTATCGGCGTTATGCGACGCTGGCCGAGGGGCTGCCTGATGTAACCTTTGTCGGTCGCCTGGGTACCTACCAGTACTACAACATGGATCAGGTCGTCGGTCAGGCGCTCGCGACCTACAAGCGGCTGGCCGCACGCGACGAAGTCCATCTGCCCACGCGGGCGACGGCGCTCACGCCAGCCCTGGCCAATTCCGCCTGAGACGCGTCGAGCTTCGACACGATGAAGGCGTCACCCCTGCCTGATCGCCGGATCTGGCAGGGGAGCCGTGGATCGAAAATGAACCGGGAGGAGCGACATGCCTCACAAGCACGAGAACACTGAGCGCATCGGCGGTCCAGGCGCCAGCCACGAGAACCGCAAGGAGCCGGAAAAGACCAAGCCACGCGGTCCGCACCCGAGCGCGCGGGGCAAGGAAGGTCATAGCCAGGTTTCCACCGGTGGCGGCGAACTGGACGTTCATCGTGAGCACACCGCCGCCGGCAAGGCCGGTGGCAAGGCGGACAAGGCCGGCAAGGGTGCCTGACTTGGCTGCGTGTCTGGTCGACCTGAAGGATCTCGACTGGGAGACATGGGACGATCCGCAGCTGAGGGCGAACAGTGCGGTACGCTGGAAGCTCGTCTTTTCCAGCGACCGTACGCCTACGGACACCATGAGTATGGGACTTGCCGAGATTGCGGTCGGTGGAGTTCTTCCCCTGCATCATCATGAACCGGCCGAGATCTACCATGTGCTCGAAGGCCACATCCGCGTAAGTGTGGCTGGTGTCGAGCACATGCTGCACCCGGGCCAACTCTTCTTCATTCCTCCGGACGTGCCGCACAGCACAGTCAATGCCGGTCCGATACCGGCGCGCATTCTGTTCGTATTCCCGGTCGGCAGCTTCGACGACGTCGCCTACCATTTCATGCCGCAGTGACATCCGCCAAGCTCTGCGGCTGCCTCAGAGCATTGCTTTACTTCATGTACAAAGATTAACCCCAAGATTACGAACAGCGAAACAATCGCTCGATCAACCCGTGTCGGCTTCTGACCATTGCACGGGAAGCCGTTCCGGAACGCTCTCCTCTCCTCAAAATCTGTTCAGCTTCGTGGGAACGCGAAGAAACTGAGGTAGTTGCTCCATCGGCTCGGGGCATCCTCGTCGCTCGCCGGCATCAAGCGCCGCGGCAGGCTTGCTTTTCCGATCCAGTACAGATCGGTCGATGTTCCTTTGCATCTGCCCGAGCCCAGGCATTCGCGTGTCAGGTTTGATGCTGGTCGCGCGTCGGTTCGGGTGAAGTCATGGTTGCTGGAGCCTGAGATGGCGGAATTGCCGGTGGATGATCCGAGACAGAACGTCGCCAATCCTGATCGGCCGGACATAAATGCGGGACGCGAGGCAGCTTCTGGTCAGGATGAAGTTCCTGCCGCCGGCCGGACGGTCATGACGGCTCCGTCTTGAGCGCCGCCGCTCTGGAAGCGGGGCCTTGCAACAGACCGCACGGCCCACAGTGCCTGTGCCCTCTCCATTCTCCACGGATGGTCAACTGGAGATCCGGACCGGATGCAACCTGAAGTGCGTTTTCGCAGCTTCTTCATGGGCGGCTTCGAATGCTCGTCCCATCGTCGCCGCGACGGCAGGCGCCTCGATCTCATCGCTTCCACCGGGCACGATCGGCTGGCGCGCGAGGACTACCGGCGACTCCACGAGTTCGGCCTGCGCACGGTCCGCGATGGGCTACGCTGGCACCGGATCGAGACGGAACCGGGACGCTATGACTGGTCGTCCTTCCTTCCAATGCTTCGTGCCGCCAGGGAAACTCAAGTCCAGGTGATCTGGGACCTGTGCCACTATGGCTGGCCCGACGATATCGACATCTGGTCGGACTCCTTCATTGAACGCTTCGCTCGCTTTGCCGGCGAGGCCGCACGGGTCGTGCGCGAAGAGAGCGACGACATTCCGTTCTACTGTCCGGTCAACGAGCTTTCCTTCTGGGCCTGGGCCGGCGGCGAAGTGGGGCGGATGAATCCCTGCGCCGAGAAGCAGGGCCACCAGCTCAAGCGGCAGCTCGTTCGCGCCGCAATCGCAGGTATCGAGGCGGTTCGCTCCGTCGATCCACGCGCCAGGTTCGTCTATGCCGAGCCGTCCATCCACGTGACGTCGGGCGCCAGCACGGCCAGGGCACGGACCAATGCCGAGATCTATCGGCAGGCACAGTTCGAGGCCTACGACCTGATTTCCGGGCGCATCGAGCCGGAACTGGGCGGGAGGCCGGACTATCTCGACATCGTCGGGGCGAACTTCTACCCGGACAACCAGTGGTACCTGGCAGGACCCACGATCCATTTCGGTCACCATGCCTATCGTCCGTTCCGCACGATGCTGGCGGAGCTGCATGCTCGCTACGAGCGCCCGATCCTGGTGACGGAAACGGGTGCCGAGGGCGGCGTGCGGGCGTCCTGGTTCCACTATGTCTGCGGGGAAGTGCTGGCTGCATTGGCGCAGGATGTGCCTGTGCTCGGTGTCTGCTTCTATCCGATCCTCGACTATCCAGGCTGGGACGACGACCGGCACTGCGACGTCGGGCTCCTCACCAATCCCGACGCGCAGGGCCGCAGGTCCGTGTGCCGGTCTCTGCTCGACGAGTTCGAGCGGCAGCAAATGGTGTTCGATACAGTCCGGGGCGCCACGGCGCCCGATATGAACAGTGCGATCCTGAGCATGGTAGGCAGCAATGACTGATATGGCAGGCGTACTTCAGGATGCGCGCGCCCGTAGCCGGCCGATGGAGGTGGACGCCGAGCAGCAGGATCGGCCTGCCTACCTGCGCGGGCCCTATCGCTTCATCGGCCATTACATGGCGAACTGGCGGTGGCACTTCATCCTGCTCGGCCTGTTCGTCTTCACGGCCGGCGTAAGCGCCGTTGGCGTGCAGTACCAAATGAAGCTGCTCGTCGACGCCATGGCAGCCGGCCCGCAGATCGCCGGGAACACTGTCTGGTGGGCACTCGGCGCCTTTGTCCTCTTCCTGATGGCAGAGGGGCTGCTCTGGCGCGCCAGCGGCTGGCTCGCCTGCCGATCCACCGTCGGTGTCGGCGTCGATATGCGCCTCGACCTGTTCGATCACCTGAGCGGACAGTCGATGCGCTACTTCATGGAGAACCTGGCGGGATCGCTGGGGCAGCGCGTCACTGCGACGGCAGGCAATTTTGGTGCGCTGGCAAACACGATCATCTGGCGGATCGCGCCGCCCTGCATCGACTTCCTGGGTGCGCTGGTCGTCTTCTTCACCATCGATTCCAACATGGCGATCGTCCTTGCCGTCTATGTCAGCGGCGTCACGATCGCCCTGATCATGTTCGGCGAGCGGGGTCGGCCACTGCACCGTTCGTTTGCCGCCCATTCCGGGGCGACCGCAGGTGAACTCACCGACGTCATTTCCAACATGTGGGCCGTCAAGGCATTCTCCGCACGCGCCCGTGAGCGGCGCCGGCTGTCCGGCACGTTCAACAACGAGGCTCGAATCCAGCGTGCGAGCTGGATGTACATGGAGAAGACGCGCCTCCTATACGACGTCCTGCTCTGGGCCATGACCGCAGGAATGCTGTGCTGGGCGCTCTACCTCTGGATCGACGGTCGAGTCACGACCGGCGATGTCGTCATCGTCAGCACCTTGACCTTCCGAATCCTGTACGGCGCCCGCGACCTGGCCATGGCGCTCGTCGATATGGTCCAGCACTTCAGCTTCATCGACGAGACCCTCCAGTTGATCGGACAGCGACCGAGCTTGACCGACGACCCGCGCCACCGCGTGCTCCGCCGGGGTGGTGGGTCGATCGAGTTCCGCAACGTGAGCTTCGCGTATGGCGCACCTAGCAAAGATGCGATCCACGACCTGAGCCTGAGCATTCCGCCGGGGCAAAAGGTCGGCATCGTCGGTCCGTCCGGGGCCGGCAAGTCGACCCTCATCAGCCTGATCCAGCGACTGCACGACGTGCAGAAGGGCGATATTCTAATCGATGGGCAGTCTGTCCTCACCATCACCCAGGACAGCCTGCGGGATGCGCTGGCAGTGGTGCCGCAGGAGATCAGCCTGTTTCACCGGACCATCATGGAGAACATCCGGTTCGGTCGGCCGGATGCCACGGATGACGAAGTCTATGCGGCGGCAAAGGCGGCTTACTGCGACGGGTTCGTCCGCCAGCTCCCGCAAGGCTATCACACGCTGGTCGGCGAACGCGGGGCGAAGCTATCTGGCGGCCAGCGGCAGCGAATCGGCATCGCCAGGGCGTTCCTCAAGAATGCGCCAATCATCATCCTGGATGAGGCCACCTCGGCCCTGGACACCGAATCAGAACTGGCCATTCAGCGCTCGTTGGTCGAGCTGATGCAAGATCGCACCGTGATCGCAGTCGCGCATCGGCTGTCGACGGTAGCGGCGTTCGATCGGGTGATCGTGATGCATAACGGCCGTGTCGCGGAGGAAGGCCAGTCGAATGAGCTGCGCCGCCGTGGTGGGCTGTTCACCCGAATGTGGCGTCTCCAGGCGGAAGGCTTGCCCGTCGAGACCCATCTGGCCGCCGCGTCGTGACGGCTCAGCTGGCGAGCTGATCCAGCAGGTCCAGCGCCAGGGCGACCGTTCGCGCACGGACAGTCGCCCGATCGCCGTCAAACACGATCCGCTCGTGAATCAGGCGGCCGTCGCGCGCGGCCGCCGCCAGGTGCACGAGGCCGACTGGTTTCGAAGCGCTGCCTCCGCCTGGGCCGGCAATTCCCGTCACTGCGATTGACAGATCCGCAGCCGAATGGGCCAACGCACCGTTCGCCATGGCGCGCGCCACCGGTTCGCTCACCGCGCCGTGGGCCGTCAGAACCTCGCCGGGCACGCCCAGCATTCCTGCCTTGGCATCGTTCGAATAGGTCACGAACCCGCGGTCGACGACATCGGAGCTGCCCGCAACGGCCGTCAGCACGCCCGCGATCAGCCCGCCCGTGCAGCTTTCAGCAGTCACGATCGTCAGGCGGCTGGCGCGGCACGTAGCCAGCAGCCGTTCAGTCCTTTCCAGGAGTTCGGGCGCGATGGTGATCATGGAAACAGCCCTCCAGCCAGAAATACCGCCAGTGCTCCATAGACCCCCGCCACCAAATCATCGCTCATGACGCCAAGCGCCCCGTGCATCCTTCGGTCGATCCAGGACGCGGGCCATGGCTTGACGATGTCGAACAGGCGGAAGACCAGGAATGCGACCAGGATCCCCACGAGCGACAGGGGCGCTGCCGACAGGGTGATCCATTGGCCGACCACCTCGTCCAGCACGAAATCGTCAGGGTCCGGATGCTCGGCGGTGACGAGATAGACGCCACCCAGGACGACACCTGCAACGTAGAGGACCAATGCGGTCCCCACCAGGATGGACGGTCCCAGCGCCCAGTTCAGCAGAATGCCGAGCGGCAGACTCGCCAGCGACCCCCACGTTCCCGATGCCGGCTTAAGATAGCCGCTGCCGAACCAGGTGATCAGCAGCTCGATCGCACGGGTGGTCATGAGGGGAAGCTGACGGTCGCCAGTGCTTGCGCTGAGATGGCTTCCCCCCGGCCGACGGCATCCAAGCCTTCCATGGTGCCGGCCTTCAGCCCGATACGGTCCGCTGGCAGTGCGAGGAGTTCCTGAAGCCTGCGCGTCATCGCGGGCCGATGCGGGCCGATCTTGGGCCGCTCGGCCATGATCGAGAGGTCGACATGTTCTAGCTTGCCGCGACGTTCGGTGACCAGCCCCAGCGCATGGCGGACGAACATGGACGAGTCGGCGCCGCGCCACCGCTCCTCGGATGGCGGGAAATGCACTCCGATATCGCCGGCGCCGATCGTGCCGAGCAGGGCGTCTGTCAGAGCATGCAGCACCACGTCGGCATCGGAATGCCCGGACAGACCGAACGGCGAAGGGATTCCGACGCCGGCCAGCACCAGCGGCCGGCCAGGTTCGGTGCAATGGATATCAAAGCCCATCGCGGTCGCGTAGCGGCGCGCAGCCGTCCCGAGAATACGGGCCGCCCGTGGGAGATCGTCAGGAAGTGTCACCTTCAGATTGTCCTCCTCGCCTTCGACCCACACCACCTTGCCGCCAGCCCGTCGCACCAACTCCACATCGTCGGTGGCGCCCACGGAGTCGGCATAGCGGCGGTGGGCATCGAGCACCGCCTGGAAGCGGAAGCCCTGGGGTGTCTGCGCACGGACCAGTCCGTCCCGAGCGATCTCGCCAATCACAAGGTCCGCGTCGACGGCACGCAGTGAATCGATGACCGGAACGGCCGGCAGCACGGCGTCGGCTACGTGGAGCGCTGCCAGCACGCGGTCGATCAGGTCAGCTGTCACCAGTGGCCGAGCACCATCATGAATGAGGACGTAGGTCGGCGCCGCCACCGACAGCGTTTCCAGCCCGGCCAGGACCGATGCTTGCCGCGTGGAAGCGCCGAGGACGGGTGGAAGCAGGTCGAGACCAGCGGTCGCCGCTCGGTAGAGATGCTCGTCCTCCTGGTGGATCACCGTCTGGATCGCGCCGATGCCTGGATGTTCGCGCAAGGCTTTGATGGCGCGCGTCAGGACGGGCAGGCCCGCAAGATCCAGGTACTGCTTTGGCAGATCGTCGCCGAACCTGGATCCTCGCCCAGCGGCTACAACAAGGGCGGCAGTGTTTGAACTTGGCATGAGCGGACCCTAGTGCAGGCCGTGCAAGCCGCCCAGCACTCCCACTGCATCTTTGCGACGATCAGGATCCCTTCCAACCCAAGGGTCGCTTGCGCCATCTCTCCATGCCAAGTAGGTTGCCTATGAAACGAGCAAAGCAGATGGGTTGCTCATCCCGTGCGCAATAATCTACCGATTGATCGAGCTGCTCGCAGCGCACGTCATGGCTCAGTGGGGGCCGCGCAACTCGTTGCGAACCTGCCGAGCCCCCTGTTCGTGGTCGACGACCAGCTCAGGCTGAAGTCCGTCAATCCAGCTGCCGAGCAGCTGTTCGGCGCGTCCTGGAACGTCCTGATCGACCGCTCGCTCTCGGACTTCCTTCCCCCCCATGCGGCGGCAATCGATCTCATCCGGCACGTGAGGGAAGAGGGTGCATCCATCTCCGAGTACGGCATCGAACTTGCTCTATCCAAGGGCGATACCGTCTCCGTCGACAGCCACATGACCCCCATCGTCGAGTGCCCCGGCCATGTTCTCGTGGTCCTTCATCCCTGCACGGTCGCCCGCCGCCTCGACCAGCATCGGGTCCAGCGCGGATCGGCGCGTTCCGTAGCGACCTTGGCGGCAACGCTCGCCCATGAGGTCAAGAACCCGCTCTCAGGGATCCGGGGAGCTGCCCAGCTTCTCGAGCCGACCATCAGCGAAGAAGATCGGCCCCTGGTGCAGCTGATATGCGACGAGACGGACAGGATCTGCGCTCTCGTCGACCGGATGGAGGAGTTCAGCGCCGGCCGTCCGCTCGATCGCACGCCGGTAAACATCCACCAGATCCTGGAGCATGTCCGCCGCATCGCGGAGAACGGCTTCGCCCGCCGGCACCGGATCGTCGAGAACTACGATCCGTCACTGCCAGACGTGGAGGGGGACCGGGACAAGCTCATCCAGGTCTTCCTGAACCTGATCAAGAACGCTGCCGAGGCCGCCCAGCCTGATGGTGGCACCATCACACTGTCGACCACCTACCAGCATGGCTGGCGGATGGCGCTGGGGACCTCGCGCGAGCGCCTGCACCTGCCGATCACGGTCGAAGTGAAGGATGACGGACCAGGGGTGGCGCCGGACGTCGCCGATCATCTGTTCGAGCCGTTCGTGACCAGCAAGCCGCGTGGAACCGGGCTGGGATTGGCGCTGGTCGCCAAGATCGTCCACGACCATGGCGGCGTCGTTTCGTACCACCCGGGAGATCCGGGTGCCGTCTTCCGTGTGAGCTTGCCCGCCAACCGTTCCGGCAGCCGCGCCGCCCGGGAAGAGGGCCATGAAGAGATCAGTATTCCATGACCGACTTGACGATCCTGCTGGCCGAGGATGACGCGGCGATCCGGACGGTGGTGAGCCGCGCGCTCGCCAAGCAGGGATGGCGCGTGCAGGCTACTTCCTCGGCGTCCGCCTTGTGGCGCTGGATCGCCGCAGGCGAGGGCGACATCGTCCTCACCGACGTCATGCTGCCTGATGAGAACACGCTGGACCTGCTGCCGCGGATCCGGTCGGCGCGGCCTGATCTGCCGGTGATCGTGATGAGCGCGCAAAACACCCTGCTGACGGCGGTGCGCGCGGCGGAGCGTGGGGCCTTCGAGTATCTGCCCAAGCCGTTCGATCTCGGCAACCTTACCGCAGCGGTGCAGCGGGCTCTCTCCCAGCCGAAACGCCGCCCGGGCGGCAACAAGGACGTGCTGCACGGACTGGACGACAACCTGCCGATCATCGGCCGGTCGGCGGCCATGCAGGAGATCTACCGGATCATCGCCCGGCTCACCGGAACGGACCTCACGGTCCTGATCGCCGGCGAGAGCGGCACCGGCAAGGAATTGGTCGCCAAGGCGCTCCACGAATTCGGCAAGCGCAAGAACGGCCCGTTCGTTGCCGTGAACATGGCGGCGATCCCACGTGAACTCATCGAATCGGAGCTGTTCGGCCACGAGAAGGGAGCGTTCACGGGTGCTCATGCCAGGCGTGTCGGGCGGTTCGAGCAGGCGAATGGCGGTACGCTGTTCCTGGACGAGATCGGCGACATGCCGCTGGAGGCGCAAACACGTCTCCTGCGTGTGCTCCAGCAGGGCGAGTTCCTGCCGGTGGGCGGCACCCATGCAATCAAGACCAATCTCAGGATCGTTGCGGCGTCTCATCGCGACCTCCGCCAGATGGTCTCCCAGGGGCTTTTCCGAGAGGACCTCTTCTACCGACTGAACGTGGTCCCGGTCCGGCTGCCGCCCCTTCGTGAGCGCGTGGACGATATCCCCGCCCTGGCACAGCACTTCTTCGCCAAGGGAGCGGCCGACGGGCTGGCTCTCAAAAGCCTCACGCCGGAAGCGATGATCCGGCTCAAGTCACACCCTTGGCCCGGCAATGTCAGGGAGTTGGAGAACCTCATCAGGCGCCTGTCTGTGCTCTATACCGACGAGATCCTGGCCGAAGACACGATCGCCGCCGAACTGGAGCAGGCCGAGGCTCGGCCATCTGTTGCCCATTCGTCAGCGGGAACCGACAGCAACGGCGAAGCGCTGACGCTGGTGGAAGAGACCCTCTCGACAGCGGTGGAGCGGCACCTGGAACGATGGTTCAAGGCGCATGATGGCGGCCTGCCGCCAGACGGAATTTATGAGCGGGTCCTGCGCGAGATCGAGCGACCGCTGATTGGCAAGGCACTCACGGTGACGCGCGGTAACCAGTTGCGTGCAGCCGACCTGCTCGGCATGAACCGCAACACCCTGCGGAAAAAGATCCGCGAACTGGACATCGTCGTCTCGCGTGCGCCATGATCGGGGTGATTCGGGCGCACTGACGGGCAGATCTCCTGTTCAATAAACTCACATTGGCGAGGCCGTCCTTTTGGCGTCGCGTGACCGCCGTCGCGCAGGACCGTCGGCTGGCGGTAGGCTTGGTGATTGCCGCAGTCGCCTGCGGTATCACGACCTGGGCGGTGCTCACGGGCAAAGGCCCGGAGAGCATGGACACGGGCGGCGTGCTCGTGCTCCTGTCCGTGGACCTGGTCCTGGTGCTCCTGCTGAGCGTCGTGGTAGCGCGGCGCCTCGTGCGGATCTGGGCAGCGCGGCGCAAGGGCTCGGCCGGATCAGGCCTGGAAGGCCGGCTGGTCGCCCTGTTCGGCGCCTTGGCGGTGACTCCCGCCATCGTGGTGGCGCTGTTCTCGGTCTGGTTCCTCCATGTCGGCGTGAACGCCTGGTTCAGCGATCGTGTGAAGGGTGCCGTCGACACATCGCTGCAGGTGGCTCAAGCCTACCTGGAGGAGCATCGCGAGATCATCCGGGCGGATGCCCTCGCCATGGCGGCGGACCTCAACCGCGAGGGTCCGTATCTGGGCGGCCGCACCAGCCTGGAGGACTTTGTCGAGGCGCAAGCAGCGCTTCGCTCGCTGACGGAGGCTGTGGTGTTCGACGCCACCGGCACCGCGCTAGCCCGCAGCCAGCTCGGGTTCGCCTTGGACATCGCCAGCATCGAGCCTGCCGATCTGGACCGGGCGGCCGCCGGCGAGGTCGTCATCATCACCGCCGACACCGACGACCGCATCCGTGCACTCGTCCGCCTCGACGGCTTCGGCGATGCCTACCTTTTCGTCGGTCGGTTCGTCGATGCGAAGGTGCTGAGCCTTCTGGAACGAACGCAGGCGGGGGTGAGCGATTACGAGGCGGCGGCGGCCGAGCGCTCACGGATCCAGATCATCTCGCTCCTCCTGTTCGGCGTCGTGGCGCTGCTGCTGCTGCTCGCCGCTGTTTGGGCCGGCCTGCATTTCGCCACGCGCCTGGGCGAGCCACTCGGGCAGCTGATCACGGCTGCCGACCGCGTGAGTACCGGTGACCTGTCGGCAAGGGTCGGAGAGGGCATCGACTTCGAGGAGATCGCATCCCTGGCGCGCGCCTTCAATCGCATGACCCAGCAGCTGGCTTCGCAGCGCCACGAACTCGTGGAAGCGAACCAGAAGCTCGACCAGCGGCGTCGCTTCACCGAGGCCGTGCTGACCGGCGTTACGGCAGGCGTGCTGGGGCTGGATGGGCGGCGCCGCATCGTCCTGCCGAACCGCTCGGCAACCCGATTCCTGGAACTCGACCAAACCAGCATCGTAGGCCGGCCCCTCGACGATCTGCTGCCGGAACTAAAGCCCCTGATCGATCGTACGATCGACGGACGGGCGGGGTTCGCCGAGCAGCAACTGGTCGTCGCCCGTGGCGGCACTCAGCGCACCCTGCTGGTGCGTGCCGAGGTGCAGGAGGAGGAGGGCAGGATCCAGGGCTGGGTCGTGACCTTCGACGATGTCACTGACCTGCTGTCGGCGCAGCGCGTGGCTGCCTGGGCGGAGATTGCGCGCCGGCTCGCACACGAGATCAAGAATCCACTCACGCCGATCCGGCTCTCCGCAGAACGGCTGCAGCGCCGGTGGCTGAAGCAGATCGAGGACGAGCCCGATACGTTCCGCGGCTGCACCGACACGATCGTCCGTCATGTCGACCAGATCGGCCGGCTGGTGAATGAGTTCTCATCCTTCGCCCGGATGCCGGAGCCTGTCTTCAAGGAAGAGCGGCTGGGCCAGATTGTTCACGATGCCGTCCTGCTACAGCGCACTGCTCGGCCGGACATCAAGTTCGAGGTCGAGATGGACCGGCCGGACCTGATCATGCCGTGCGATCACGCGAAGGTGGGCCAGGTCCTGACCAACCTCCTGCAGAACGCCATCGACGCCATCGACGCCAAGGCGACGGTCCCAGGTGAGGAGCGGCACGGCATCGTGCAGGTGCGGGTCCGCGAGGAGGAACGTGCCATCATACTACAGGTTGACGACAATGGGGCTGGATTGCCTGCGCAGCATCGTGAGCGACTGTTCGAGCCCTATGTCACGACCAAGGCCAAAGGAACCGGCTTGGGCCTTGCCATCGTTCGGAAGATCATGGAAGAGCACGAAGGATCGATCGACCTGGGCGAAGCCACAGGCGGTGGGACTTCAGCGAGGCTCGTCTTTCCACGCCGTGCCATCGTCCGGACCGCTGCGTGAGCGAGGACGGATGGTTGTGGTAAGCATGTACAATTCTGGTTCTTGGGCCAGCGCAGTTGCCCGGACTTCGAGGGCGCATCGCCGGATGGTTGAGGAATGAGCAAGGACGTTCTGATCGTCGACGACGAAGCCGCGATCCGCGAAGTCGTGGCGGCGTTGCTGCAGGATGAAGGATACAAGCCGCGTCAGGCAGCGAACAGCGACCAGGCGTTCAGCGAGATCGACAAGCGCGTGCCGGACATCGTGCTGCTCGACATCTGGCTGGAAGGTAGCAAGCTCGACGGGATCGAGATTCTGGAGCGGGTCCGCCAGCAGTGGCCGGTGATTCCTGTCGTGATCTTCAGTGGCCACGGCACGATCGAGATGGCCGTCCAGGCCATCAAGAACGGCGCGTACGACTTTATCGAGAAGCCGTTCAAGACCGACCGGCTGCTGCTGACGATGCAGCGTGCGCTGGAAATCAGCAAGCTCAAGCGCGAGAACGAGCAGCTCAAGATCAAGGGCGGCGACGAGATCGACCTGCTGGGCACGTCGCCAGCCATCGTGCGGGTGCGTCAGGCGATCGATCGGGTAGCACCTACCAACAGTCGCGTCCTGATCAGCGGTCCTCCCGGCTCCGGCAAGGAGATCGCGTCGCGCATGATCCACGCGCACTCGCGCCGCGCCGATGCGGCGTTCGTCGTGCTGAACTGCGCGGTGATGGCGCCAGAGCGGCTGGAGGTGGAGTTGTTCGGTGCCGAGGCGAACGGGGATACCCCTCGCGCGGTTGGGATCCTCGAGCGCGCCAACGGGGGTACGTTGTTCCTCGACGAGGTCGCGGACATGCCCCTGGAGACCCAGGGACGCATGCTGCGCGTTCTCCAGGAGAACCGCTTCAGCCGCCCCGGGCGTACCGAGCGCATCGACCTCGACATCCGGGTGATCGCTTCGACCAACCGCGACCTGACCCAGCTGATGAGCCAGGGCAAGTTCCGCGAGGAGCTGTATTACCGGTTGAACGTGGTACCGGTGCAGATCCCGGCACTGTCCGAGCGCCGCATCGACATTCCGTTGCTGGCCCGCACGTTCATGGACCGTGCTGCCCGCAGCGCCAGCGTGCCGCCAAGGGTGATTGGCGACGACGCCATGGCAGTGATGCAGTCCGCCGAGTGGCCAGGCAATGTCCGCCAGCTCCGCAACGCGGTCGAGTGGATGCTGATCATGGCGCCGGGCGATCCGAAGCAGCCGATCGGGGTCGACGGGTTGCCGCCGGACCTCACCAACAGCGCGGTCGGTGCCATGGACCCGACGTCGAACGGCGAACTGGTGGCGATGCCTTTGCGCGAGGCCCGTGAGCATTTCGAGCGAGCCTACCTGCAGGCCCAGCTCGAGCGGTTTGGCGGGAACATTTCCCGGACGGCCAACTTCGTCGGCATGGAGCGCTCGGCGCTCCACCGCAAGCTCAAGACCCTGGGCCTGCACAGCGGCGACGATTGAACCGCGACCGAACTCGAAACGCCCTCCTGGAAGACGTTCTCGCATGGCGCGGATCGCCTACGTCAACGGTCGCTATGGCCCGATCTCGGCTGCACGGGTGTCGGTCGAGGACCGGGGCTTCCAGTTCGCCGACGGGGTCTACGAGGTCCTGAAGCTGATCCGTGGCCGACTGGTCGACGCGGATCGGCATCTGGCAAGGTTGCGGCGGTCACTCGGCGAGTTGAGGATCGAGCCGCCTTGCAGCGATGCCGCTCTGCAGAGGGTCGTGAAGGAGACGATCACCCGCAATGGCCTCGGCAACGCACTGATCTACATCCAGGTCAGCCGCGGTACCGCCCCGCGCAACCATCCCTTTCCGGCTGCCGCAAAGCCGACGCTCGTCGTGACCCTTCGCCGGCTTAACCTTCCTGGTGCCACCGAGCTGGAGAAGGGCACGAAGATCATCACCCTGCTCGACGAGCGCTGGGGGCGGTGCGACATCAAGTCGACGGGCCTGCTACCCAACGTGCTGGCGAAGCAGGCAGCGCAGGAGGCCGGCTGCCGCGAGGCCTGGCTGTACGACGCAGCGGCCTCGGACGACCCGGTCATCACTGAAGGATCCAGCACCAACGCCTGGATCGTCGACGAGAACGGCGTGCTGCGAACTCATCCCACGGGATCTGCCATCCTGGGTGGTGTGACCCGCTCGGTGGTTCTGGAACTCGCGGTGGCGGCCGGTGTCAAGGTCGAGCAGCGGGCTTTCACGCTCGGCGAGCTCCGGCGCGCGCGCGAGGCATTTTTGACCAGCGCGACCTCGCTCGTGCTGCCGGTGACCACCATCGATGGGCATCCGGTGGCCAACGGCATGCCTGGCGAGACAACCAGACGCCTGATGGCAGACTACGCCGCGCACTGCGGGATCTAGACGATCTCGTCTGGATTGAGCCGCACCGTCATGTCGACTCGCCGACAGGACAGGAAGAGATTCGTCATGACCGTGCCGATGGCGCTTGCCCATGTCGGGGGTGCTGGCTATGTCCTGATCTCCGAAGGGAAAAACTGAGGCTGGAACCCGCCCCAGAATGCGGACCAAGCCCGGCCGTGTCGACGCGAGAGCATGATCGTCTTGCCGGCGCGGTACCTTCCAATTCACCGAAAGGTACTCGGATGGCAGCCGAGAAGCAGCAAAATCTCCAGGACGTCTTCCTCAATCACGTCCGCAAGAACAAGATTCCGGTTACGGTTTTCCTGATCAATGGCGTGAAACTGCAGGGGGTGATCGGCTCGTTCGACAACTTCTGCCTGCTGCTTCGGCGCGACGGGCACGTGCAGCTGGTCTACAAGCACGCCGTGTCGACCGTGATGCCGTCCTCGGCCGTACGTCTTTATGATGCTCCTCCCGGGTCTGTCCCTGGTCAAGGACCGGATCGGGGGCCATATGGTGAGCGCAGAGACGACGATATGCGCGACGAGTAGTCGCGCGGGATAGGCGAACCATTCACAACGAGACATCCGGGGGCAGCGGTCGCTGCCTCGTTGTTCACCCTTATGTCATCACGGATCGTGACCGGCTCCGTGCTCCAGCGTCGCGACTGGGCGAGGCGGTTGGCCTTGCACAGGCTATCGCGCTGGACGTGGTGGCCCAGGAACTCGCACCGCTGCGACAGGTGACCCCTGCCACACTGATGGGTGGAGGCAAGGTCCAGGAGATCGCCGCGCGCGTGAAGGAGGACGAGATCGACCTCGTGGTGGTCGATGGCGCACTCTCGCCTGGGCAGCAGCGCAACCTTGAGAAGAAGTGGCAGTGCAAGGTCATCGACCGCACCGGGCTCATCCTGGAGATCTTTGGCGAGCGAGCACGGACGAGAGAAGGCGTGCTCCAGGTCGACCTGGCAGCGCTCAACTACCAGAAATCGCGGCTGGTTCGCTCGTGGACCCATCTTGAGCGGCAGCGCGGTGGTGCCGGCTTCCTGGGCGGTCCTGGTGAAAGCCAGCTCGAGCTCGACCGACGGATCATCGCCGACAAGATCGTGAAGATCGAGCGGGAGCTAGAAGACGTCAAGCGGACCCGCAGCCTGCATCGTAAGGCGCGAGAGCGGGTGCCCTATCCGGTGGTGGCCCTGGTCGGCTACACCAATGCCGGCAAGTCGACCCTGTTCAACAAGCTGACCGGCGCCGACGTCTTCGCGAAGGACCTGCTGTTCGCGACGCTCGACCCGACCATGCGCCTGATCCGGCTCCCGCAAGGGCGCAAGGTGATCCTCTCCGACACGGTCGGTTTCATCTCCGAGCTGCCGACATCCCTGGTCGCAGCCTTCCGGGCGACGCTCGAAGAAGTCCTTTTGGCCGATGTCGTCCTGCATGTGCGGGACGTGGCTCATGAAGATGCCGAGGCGCAGGACGCCGACGTGCGGAAGGTGCTCGACGAACTCGGTATCGACGAGATGGATCGGGCTCAGCGGCTGATCGAGGTCTGGAACAAGATCGACCTGTTCGACAGCGAGCGCCGGGCAACGCTCGAGACCGAACTTGCGCGCCGGCCGGCCACCGTGGCCGTGTCCGCGCAGACAGGCGAGGGCCTGGGCGAACTGCTTCGAGCGATCGAGGCGAAGCTGGCCGAGTCGTCCGTACCGATAGAAGTCGTGATTCCGCATGACGACGGCGAGACCTTGGCTTGGCTGTTCCGCCATGGCGAGGTCCTGGCCAAGGCCGAGGCGGAGGATGGCACCCATCTTTCGGTCCTGCTGGCCGAGGATGCCAAGCGCCGGCTGGAAGCGCGGCTGCATCAAGCACTCTGAGGCGTCTGGCGCTCCCGCAGCTTGGCCTCGTTCCACCAGGCATCGAGCTCATCGAGCGTGCAGTCGGACGGCTCCCGTCCGGCTGCACGTGCCGATGCTTCCACGGCCCGGAACCGACGCTCGAACTTGGCATTCGTGCGACGCAGCGCTTCTTCCGGGTCGATCTTCAGGTGGCGGGCCAGGTTGACCACCGCGAACAGCAGGTCGCCGACCTCGTCGGCCTGATCGGCTGGTCCACGGGCCTCTTCGACTTCAGCCAGCTCTTCCCGGATCTTGCCGACCACCGGCCCGATCTCGCTCCAGTCGAAGCCGACCCGCGCTGCTCGCTTCTGCAGCTTTTCCGCCCGCACCAGGGCCGGAAAGCCGACCGGCACGTCGTCCAGCACGCTGGCCGGACGCTCCGGCTTTCCCTTGGCGGCGCGCTCGGCTGCCTTGAGGTCTTCCCATAGGCGCCGCTCGCCGCCTTCCGGGAGTGCCTCGCCCTGGAACACGTGCGGATGGCGCCTGACCATCTTGTCGACGATGCCCTGGGCGATCCGCTCAAAATCGAACAGCCCCTGTTCCTCGCTGATCCGCGCCTGATAGACGACCTGGAGGAGAAGGTCGCCAAGTTCGTTGCGGAAATCGTCGAGGTCGCCGCGCTCCAGAGCGTCACGGACCTCGTAGGCTTCCTCGATCGTGTAGGGCGCGATGGTTTCGAATGTCTGCTTCTGATCCCAGGGGCAGCCGACGACGGGGTCGCGTAGGATCCGCATCACCGCCAGCAGCCGGTCGATCGGCCGCTCGTCGTCGGGAACTGGCACGCTCATAAAAGGGATTCCTGGACCGGCTCGTCGGAGGCTGCCCGCTTGGTGCGGCTACCGGTGGTCACGGTGACCTCACCATCATGGAAGATCAGGTTGAGCTTGGCTTCCTTGCGGGCGGCCTCGGCATCCGTGACGAGTTCACCGGTCGCCGGGGCACGGACGAGCGCGTAGCCACGCTCAAGCACCTGCCGGTAGCCCAGGCTCTCCAGCAGCTTGGCCAGCGTCTCCAGCCGACGGTGGCCGTCGTCCAGCCGCCGGACCATCGCCCGCTGCAGCCGGCGCTCGCGGTCCGCCACTACCGGCGTCGCGCGGGCGAGCAGTGCCAGGATGTGGGATGGCACCAGGCGCGCCGACGTCCGGTCGAGATGCCGCTGCTCCACCTTCAGGAAGCTGCCGACCAGCTCGCGCAGCCGACGATTGAGCATCTCCAGCCGTTCGCTCTTGCCGCGCAGCACGTCCTGTGGCTGCCGGAGACGCAGGCGCTCGGACAGGTCGTCCAGGCGCTGCGTGGCAAGGTTCAGGAGCATACGGGGGTCCGGCAGGCCCCGGGCCGACCGCTCCAGTTCGGTGCGCCGCCTTGTCAGCTGCGCCACCGACGCTGACCGTAACCGGCCATCCAGGATCGCCAGCCGATCGATCAGCTCCATCCGCACCGGTACGGCCATCTCGGCAGCGGCGGTGGGGGTGGGCGCGCGCACGTCGGCCACGAAGTCCGAGAGTGCGCTATCGGTCTCATGGCCGACGGCGGAGATGACCGGGATCGGCGAGGCGGCGATGGCGCGGACCACGCTCTCCTCGTTGAAGGCCATCAGGTCCTCGATCGACCCGCCGCCCCTGGCAACGATCAGGAGGTCAGGTCGCCTGACAGGTCCAGACTCGGGCATGGCACCGAAGCCGTGGATCGCGGCAGCGATCTGCTCCGCTGCCTGCTCGCCCTGGACCAGCACCGGCCACAGCAGGACGCGCCGGGGAAACCGGTCGGCCAGGCGGTGAAGGATGTCGCGGATCACCGCACCCGTCGGCGAGGTGACGACGCCGATGACCTGCGGCAGGAAGGGCAGCGGGCGCTTGCGCGCCGCATCGAACAGTCCTTCGGCTGTCAGGCGCTTCCTGCGCTCTTCCAGCATCGCCATCAGTGCGCCAGCACCGGCCGGCTCCATCTGCTCGACGACCATCTGGTAGGTCGAGCGGCCCGGATAGGTGGTCAGGCGGCCGGTGGCGATGACCTCCAGGCCGTCCTCAGGTGGGAAGCGCCAGCGCTGGACCGAGCCGCGCCAGCCCACCGCATCCAGGCGGGACTGGGCGTCCTTCAGGCTGAAATAGGCGTGGCCGGAGGCAGCGCGCTTGAAGCCGGAGATTTCGCCCCTGACCTTGATCAGGCCGAACGTGTCCTCAACGGTCCGCTTGAGGGCGCCGCTGATCTCGGAGACGGTGTATTCGGTGAGGTTCGTAGGCATGGATGGCTGCTTGCTACCAGCCTGGAGCGACCGCGTCAGCCATGCGATGCGCTAAACGAGGGAAACGGAGGCTGGCGGAGGACATGCCCCCGCCAGCCATGTGTTTCAGATGAAGCCGTCTTCGACCAGCGCTTCCGCGATCTGGACGGCGTTCAGTGCTGCACCCTTGCGGAGATTGTCCGACACAACCCACATGTTCAGGCCGTAGGGGACCGTGTCGTCCACCCGCAGGCGGGACACGTAGGTCGCATACTCGCCGACCACGTCCTTGGGCGTGGCGTACTGGAAGTCGTCGGGCTCATCGAGGACGATCAGGCCCTCGAAGTTCATCAGCGCGTCGCGCGCCTCTTCCAGGTCGAGCGGGCTCTCGAACTCGACGTTGATGGCCTCGGAATGGCCGATGAAGACCGGCACGCGCACGCAAGTCGCGACCACCTCGATCGACGGATCGAGGATCTTCTTGGTCTCGACCTTCATCTTCCACTCTTCCTTAGTGGAACCATCCTCCATGAACTTGTCGATCTGGGGGATGACGTTGAAGGCGATCGGCTTCTGGAAGACCGTGGGCTTCTTGCCGAGGTCGTTCATGTAGACGGCCTTGGTGTGCTCGAAGAGCTCGTCCATGCCCTTCTGGCCGGCACCGGAGACCGACTGGTAGGTCGAGACCACGACCCGCTTGATCGTGGCCAGGTCGTGCAGCGGCTTCAGCGCCATGACCATCTGGATGGTCGAGCAGTTGGGGTTGGCGATGATGTTGCGGTTGCGGGCGTACTGCAGCGCCTCGCGGTTCACCTCCGGGACGACCAGGGGGACGTCCTCGTCCATGCGGAAGTGGCTGGTGTTGTCGATGACCAGGCAGCCCGCCGCCGCGGCGCGCGGGGCATGGACGGCCGAGACGGCGCCGCCTGGGGAGAAAAGGGCCAAGTCGATCCCGGTAAAGTCGAAGTCGTCCAGGGCCTTGACCTTGAGGACGTCGTCGTCGCCGTAGCTGACTTCCTTGCCGACCGAGTTGCGCGAGGCCAGCGCAATCACTTCGTCAGCCGGAAACTCGCGCTCGGCCAGGATGTTCAGGATTTCATGGCCCACGGCACCCGTGGCGCCGGCGACCGCTATTCTAAAGCCCATGAGCGTTTCCTTTCAGAGGATCCGGGCGGCCCGCCAGGGCACCCGGGACGCCCATGAAAATCGGATTCAGGTCGAGCGCTTGGTCAGCGCGGTGAGGATCTTCGCGCCCATCTCGGTGGTGCCGAGCGTGGTCATGCCGTCCTGCGCGATGTCCGCCGTCCGGTAGCCCTCGTTCAGCACGTCGGCGATGGAATCTTCCAACAGCTTGGCCTCGGCATCGCGATCGAAGCTGTACTTGAGGAGCATGGCGAAGCTCATCAAGGCCGCGATCGGATTTGCCATGTTCTTCCCGGCGATGTCCGGGGCCGAGCCGTGGATCGGCTCGTACATGGCCTTGCGCTTGCCGGTGGCGGCATCGGGCGCTCCCAGGGCCGCCGAGGGAAGCATGCCGAGCGAGCCCGTCGCCATGGCGGCCGCATCCGACAGGATGTCGCCGAACAGATTGTCGGTGACGATCACGTCGAACTGCTTGGGCCGGCGGATCAGCTGCATGGCGCAGTTGTCGGCGTACATGTGCGAGAGCTGGACGTCAGCGTACTCGCGAGCGTGCAGCTCGGTCACCACCTGGCGCCACAGGACGCCCGTATGCATGACGTTGGCCTTCTCGACCGAGGTCACGTTGTTCTGGCGCTTGCGGGCCAGCTCGAAGCCGACCCGGGCGATCCGCTCGATCTCGGCCGTGGTGTAGACCTGGGTGTCGACGCCGCGCTTTTGGCCGTTGCCGAGGTCCTCGATGCCGCGCGGTTCACCAAAATACACGCCGCCGGTCAGCTCGCGCAGGATCAGGATGTCCAGGCCGCGCACCAGCTCGGGCTTCAGCGTGGAAGCTTCCACCAAGGCGTTGAAGACGATCGCCGGACGCAGGTTCGCAAACAGCTCAAGCTGCTTTCGCAGCTTCAGGATCGCCTGCTCTGGCTTCAGATGGAACGGGTTGCTGTCATATTTCTGGGCGCCGACCGCCCCGAACATGATCGCATCGACCGACTTCGCCTTGGCCAGCACCGCCTCGGTGATCGGCTCGCCATGGGCGTCCAGCGAGGCGCCACCGACCAGGTCCTCGTGCAGCTCGAAGGACGGGCCCTTCTTGCCCAGGTGGTCGATGACCTGCCGGACGACGCCCATCACCTCCGGCCCGATGCCGTCGCCAGGAAGGAAGAGGATCGAGCCGGTGGTCATCGTCGCTTTCTCGGGTTCGTTCGTGCTGCGAAGGGAAGAGAGGCTTGGGTTCGTTCCACGAAACAGGCGGTCAAGCTTGGGTTCGGGGATGACCTAACTGCCTGAAGTCTCGCGAGGTTTTGCCGCTCTTGGGTTCGTTCGTGCAATCGCGCACAGGCTTGCCACCCTTTCCCGGCGAGCAGAGGGACCAACGGCACAAGGTCTCATACCGTGGATCCCCCGGTCAAGCCGGGGGACGACAGGCGGGACGCTTCAGGCGCCCGCACCGGCGGAGTAGAGCCAGGGCGCCTGGGACTGCTGCCTGGCCACGAACGCCTTGATCTTGTCGGCCTTCTGCATGGTCAGGCCGATATCGTCCAAGCCCTCGAGCAGGCATTCGCGGTTGTGCGGGTCGATCTTGAAGGAGATCGGCTCGTTGCCGGTCGGCCGCAGGATCAGGTTCTGCTCCAGGTCGACCGTGAAGGTCGGATCCTGCGCGTTCTGGGCCTCGGCCAGCAGCGCGTCCACCGTCTCTGCCGGCAGGCGGATCGGCAGGATGCCGTTCTTGAAGCAGTTGTTGTGGAAGATGTCGGCGAAGCTCGGTGCGATCACGCAGCGGATGCCGAAATCGGCCAGCGCCCAGGGCGCGTGCTCGCGCGAGGAGCCGCAGCCGAAGTTCTCGCCGGCGATCAGGATCTGCGCCTGGCGGTACTTCGGCTGGTTGAGCACGAAGTCCGGCACTTCCTGCCCGTCCTGGGTGTAGCGCATCTCGTCGAACAGGTTCTTGCCGAGACCCGTCCGCTTGATGGTCTTCAGGAACTGCTTGGGGATGATCATGTCGGTGTCGACATTGATCATCGGCAGCGGGGCGGCGATGCCGGTCAGCTTGGTGAAGGGGACCATGGCGTTCTTCCTCAGGCGACCAGCTTGCGGACGTCGGTCAGCTTGCCGGTGATGGCGGCAGCGGCAGCCATCTCGGGCGAGAGCAGGTGGGTGCGGCCGAGCCGGCCCTGGCGGCCCTCGAAGTTGCGGTTGCTGGTCGACGCACAGCGCTCCTTGGGGGAGAGCTGGTCGGGGTTCATTCCGAGGCACATGGAGCAGCCGGCCTCACGCCACTCGAAGCCCGCGTCCTTGAAGATCTTGTCCAGGCCTTCCTGCTCCGCCTGGTAGCGGACCAGGCCCGAGCCCGGGACGACCATGGCCTGGACGTTGGCGGCGATCTTCTTGCCGGCGATGACCTTGGCGGCGGCGCGCAGGTCCTCGATCCGGCCGTTGGTGCAGGAGCCCAGGAAGATCTTGTCCAGGACGATCTCTTCCACCGGCATGCCGGCGGAGAGGCCCATATATTCCAGGGCCCGCTCCATGGCGCGGCGCTGGCCTTCGTCCTTGGCGTTCCTCGGGTCCGGCACCCGGCCGGAGATCGGGACAACGTCCTGGGGCGAGGTGCCCCAGGTGACCTGCGGCTCGATGTCCTCGGCCTTGAGCAGGACCTCGGCGTCGTAGGTGGCACCCTCGTCGGACGGCAGGGTGCGCCACCAGGCGACCGCCTTCTCCCAGTCCTCTCCCTTGGGCGCCATCGGGCGGCCCTTCAGGTAGGTCCAGGTCTTCTCGTCGGGGGCGATCAGGCCGGCGCGGGCACCGCCCTCGATCGACATGTTGCACACGGTCATCCGGCCTTCCATCGACAGGCCGCGGATCACCGAGCCGGCATACTCGACCACATAGCCGGTGCCGCCGGCCGTGCCGATCTTGCCGATGATGGCGAGGATCACGTCCTTCGCGGTCACGCCGAAGGGCAGGTCGCCCTCCACCGAAATCCGCATCGTCTTCGGACGCTTCTGGATGAGGGTCTGGGTCGCCAGCACATGCTCGACCTCGGACGTACCGATGCCGAACGCCAGGGCGCCGAAGGCACCATGGGTGGAGGTGTGGCTGTCACCGCAGACGATGGTCGTGCCGGGCAGGGTGAAGCCCTGTTCCGGCCCGATCACGTGGACGATGCCCTGGCGCTTGTCGCGCATGCCGAAGAGCTGCACGCCGAACTCGCGGCAGTTCTCCTCCAGGGTCTCGACCTGGATGCGCGAGGTGGTGTCCTCGATCGGCTGGGATCGATCCGTGGTGGGCACGTTGTGGTCGGGAACGGCAAGGGTCGCTTCCGGCCGAAGCACCTTACGGCCGGAGACGCGGAGACCCTCGAATGCCTGGGGGCTGGTCACCTCGTGGACGAGGTGCCGGTCGATGTAGAGGAGGCTGGTGCCGTCCTCCGCGACGTCGACCAGGTGGCTTTCCCAAATCTTCTCGAAGAGGGTCTTAGGCCCGCTCATCTTTCCGTTCCCGATCCGGGACGTCCGGTTCGCCGGACGCTCCCATGCCACTTGATGCCTGCCGGCCGTCGGCCCGTACCGGCCCGATCCCGATCAGGCCTTCGGCGTATCCATGCGGCGCTCGGTGATACGAGCCGCCTTACCCGTACGACCACGCAGGTAGTACAGCTTCGCCCGGCGCACCTTACCACGGCGCACCACCTCGATCGACGCGATCCGGGGGCTGTAGAGCGGGAAGACGCGCTCCACGCCTTCGCCGTAGGAGATCTTGCGCACGGTGAAGGCGCTGTTCACGCCGCGATTGCGACGGGCGATGCAGACCCCCTCGAAGGCCTGGACACGCTCGCGGGTGCCCTCGATGACCTTGACGTTGACGCGCAGCGTGTCGCCCGCGCCGAAGTCCGGAACCTGCTGGTCGCGGCCTTCGAGAGCTTCGTCCATCTGCTCTTTGTTGAGCTGTGCGATGATGTCCATGGATCACTGTCCTTCAAGGTGGAGTTCGACGTTCTTGGCCCCGATCAGGTCGGGGCGTCGGGCGAGCGTGACGGCTTTCGCCTGCTCCCGCCGCCAATCCCTTATCCGCCCATGATGGCCGGATAGGAGAATCTCAGGCACCGAGCGGCCTTCCCAGACCGCCGGACGCGTATAATGGGGATATTCGAGCAGCCCGTCCTCAAAGCTTTCCTCAGCCAATGATGAGGCGGAGCCGAGCACACCCGGCAGCAGGCGCACGACCGAATCGAGGACGAGGAAGGCGGCAAGCTCGCCGCCGGAGAGCACGAAGTCGCCGATCGAGACCTCGTCCAGGCCACGGCTCTCGATCACGCGCTGGTCGACGCCCTCGTAGCGCCCGCAGAGCAGGACCACGCCCGGGCCATCGGCCAGACGGCGGGCATCGGCCTGGACAAAGCGCCGGCCGCGCGGCGTCAGGTAGATCCTCGGCCGCTCGTCGCCATCAGGCGCTGCCGCATCCAAAGCAGCGGCGATGACGTCCGGACGCATCACCATGCCGGCACCGCCGCCGAACGGGGTGTCGTCCACCGACTGGTGGCGATCGGCCGTGAAGCTGCGCGGGTTGATGGCCTGGAGCGACCAGTCGCCCCGCTCCAGGGCCCTGCCGGTCAGGGACTGGCCGAGCGGGCCCGGGAACATCTCCGGGAAGATCGTGACGACCGAGGCGGCGAATGGCATCACTCCACCTCCACCGGCGGGTCGATCACGACCCTGCGCCCGGCAAGGTCGACGAGCGGGACCACCGCCTTGGTGAAGGGGAAGTCGTGGGACGTCCCGTCCGGTGCCCGCACCTCCAGGATGTCGCCGGCGCCGAAGTCCTGGATGCCCACCACCTCGCCAATCAGCTGCCCGGCGGTGTCCTCCGCGCGCAGGCCGATCAGGTCCTCATGGTAGAACTCGTCCTCCTCGGTCGCCGGCAGCACGCTGCGCGGCACGAAGAGGGCGGTCCCGCGCAGGCGCTCGGCAGCGTTGCGGTCGGTGATCCCTTCGGCCTTCACGATCAGGCCGTTGTCGAGCACGCTCACCACGTCCATGCGGAAGAGGCGGTTGCCCTTCCCGTCATAGACCGGGCCATAGGTGGCGGCGTTCTCGGGGATCTCGGTGAAGGTCTTGAGCTTGAGATGACCGCGCACGCCATGGGCCGTCGCCACTGCGGCAACGCACACCATGCGCTCGGCGGCACCCTCGGCCATCGATCCTCACTCTCCATGGGGCCTGTCGGCCTTCGGTCCGCTTGAAGCCGGAGGCGATCGACCTCCGGCCCCTGTCCAGGCCAGCCAGACCGCTTGTGAACCGGACTGGCTCAGGCGGTCGCTTCGGCGTCCGTGGCCTTCTTCGCGGCGATCTCTTCGGCGCGCTTGCCGGTACCGCGCTGGACGGTGGCACCCGGCACGATGCCGGCCTTGTCCAGGAAGCGGGCGACGCGGTCGGTCGGCAGGGCGCCCACGGACAGCCAATGCTTGATCCGCTCCTCGTTCAGCACGAGGCGGTTCGGGTCCTCGGATGGACGGATCGGATCATAGGAGCCCAGGCGCTCCAAAAAGCGGCCGTCGCGCGGCGAGCGGCTGCTGGCGGCCACGATCTTGTAGTAGGGGCGCTTCTTGGCGCCGGCGCGGGCAAGGCGGATCTTCACCGACATCAATGTCTTCCTAGGTTCGAACGAGCGGGAAACGAAACAGAGCGAAGAAGAACTCACATCCTGGGCAGCATTCCCTGCGGGATCATGCCCTTGGGGAGCTTGCCCAGCAGGTTCTGCAGGCCCCCCATCTTCTTCATCTGTTTCATCATGTCCTGCATCTGGCGATGCTGCTTCAGGAGCTGGTTGATGTCCTGCACCGTGGTGCCGGAGCCTTTCGCGATGCGACGCTTGCGCGACGCGTTGAGCTTGTCCGGGTCCCGGCGCTCGAGCGGCGTCATACTGTCGATGATCGCGGTGTGGCGAACGAAGACGCGCTCGTCGACGTTCTTGTCTTCCAGCTGCTTCTTGATCTTCTGCACGCCAGGCAGCGAAGCGAGCATGCCCTGCATGCCGCCCATCTTCTTCATCTGCACGAGCTGCGAGCGGTAGTCGGACAGGTCGAACCTGCCCTTCTGGACCTTCTTGGCGAGCTTCTCGGCCTCGTCGCGGTCGATGTTCTCGACCGCCTTCTCGACCAGGCTGACCACGTCGCCCATGTCGAGGATGCGGCCGGCGACCCGCTCGGCGATGAAGGCTTCGAGCGCGTCCAGCTTCTCGCCGACGCCCACGAACTTGATGGGCTTGCCGGTGATGTGCCGCATCGAAAGCGCCGCACCGCCGCGGGCATCGCCGTCCATGCGGGTGAGGACGATGCCGTCGATGCCGATCTCGTCGGCGAAGGTCTTGGCGACGTCGACCGCGGTCTGGCCGGTCAGCCCATCGGCCACCAGCAGGGTTTCCTGCGGCTCGGCCAGGAGTTTCACCTCGGCCAGCTCGTCCATGAGCTGGTCGTCGATCTGCAGACGACCGGCCGTGTCCAGGATGAGGACGTCGTAGCCCTCGCGCCTGGCCGTAGCCATGGCGCGCTCGGTGATCTCGACGGGCTTCTGGCCGGCCACGATCGGCAGGCTGCCGACGCCGGTCTGCTGCGCCAGCACTTCCAGCTGCTTTTGCGCAGCCGGGCGCTGCACGTCGAGCGAGGCCAGGAGCACCTTCTTGCGCTCGCGGTTCTTGAGCCGCAGCGCCAGCTTGCCGGACGTGGTCGTCTTGCCCGAGCCCTGCAGGCCGCACATCAGGATGACCGAGGGTGGCGAGCCAAGATCGAGCCCGACCTGCTCCGAGCCGCCCAACAGCTCGATCAGCCGGTCATGGACGATCTTGACGATCTGCTGGCCGGGCGTGATCGAGCGGATCACCTCCTGGCCGATCGCGCGTTCCTTGATGCCGGCGACGAAGTCCTTCACCACCGGCAGCGCGACGTCGGCCTCCAGCAACGCCACGCGGATCTCGCGCAGCGCTTCGCCGACATCGGCCTCGGACAGCGCTCCTCGCCGGCGCAGCCGGTCGAACACGCCACCGAGGCGGGTGGTAAGGTTCTCGAACATGGTCCCGGTCGTTCCGAGCGTCCCGATCCACAGGTGGGTTGTCGCCACGGGTAGATTCAAGGAACGCGTCAGCGTATAGAAAACCGCCTCCGCGAGATGGACCCGCGAAGCGCGGCTCTCTTGAGCACCGCGCCATCCAATTGTCAAGGAAACGGCGGTTCCGTGATTGCGAAGCCAACATTAGTCTGCGATCAGGCCCGACCATGACTACGGTGCCCTTCACGAAGATGCATGGGCTCGGCAACGACTTCGTCCTGCTGGACGAGCGTCAGATGCCGGGTCCCATCGATCCTGCCTGGATCAGCCAGATCGCCGACCGCCATCGCGGCATCGGCTTCGACCAGCTCGTCGTGGTCGACGAGGACCCGGAACTCGACGCGCATGTGCGCTTCTTCAATGCCGACGGCAGCGAGTCCGGGGCCTGCGGCAATGCCACGCGCTGCGTGGCCCGGATGATCCACGAGGAAACCGGCAAGAACGAGATCGGCCTGCGCACCGCGCGCGGCATCCTGCGTGCCGTGCGGGACGGCATGGGCTGGTCGGTGGACATGGGCGCGCCGAAACTGGCCTGGGACCAGATCCCCCTGGCGCATGATTGCGCGGCCGAGGACGTGCCCCTGGACATCGCGGGCCTGCCCCGGCCGTTCGCGGTCAACATGGGCAATCCCCATGCGGTGTTCGTGGTGGACCACCTGGAGAGCATCGATGTCGCCGGCATGGGCCCGACGCTCGAGCGGCACGCGATGTTCCCCGAGCGGGCCAATATCGGCTTCGTCCAGGTGCTCGACCGCTCATCGGCCCGCCTGCGCGTGTTCGAGCGGGGCGTCGGCCTGACCCTGGCCTGCGGCAGCGGTGCCTGCGCCGCCATGGTGGCGCTGGTGAAGAAGGGGCTGGTGGACGGCCGGGTCAGATTCCAGCTCGACGGCGGCGAACTCCAGCTTGAGTGGGACGGGATGAACGGCGTCGTGATGACCGGGCCTGCCTCGCTTGCCTATCGCGGCGTGATCAGCAGCGAGATGGCACCCTCCGCATCATGAGCGAGATCGATGTCCTGACCTTCGGCTGCCGGCTGAACAGCTTCGAGTCCGAGGTGATGCGCCGTCACGCCGAGGACGCCGGCCTGGACGAGCTGGTGATCGTCCATTCCTGCACCGTGACGGCCGAAGCCGAGCGGCAGGTCCGCCAGGCGGTGCGCAAGGCCAGGCGGACCCATCCCGGCAGGAAGATCGTGGTGACCGGCTGCGCGGTCCAGGTCGATCCTGCCAGATGGACGGCGATGGAAGAGGTCGACCATGTGATCGGCAACGAGGAAAAGCTGAAGCCGCTCACATGGACGAACTTGGCCGGCGACGGACCGGAGCGGGCGAAGGTCGGCGACATCATGGCGGTCAAGGCGATGGCCGGGCACCTCGTGCCGGGCTTCGACGGCCGGTCGCGCGCCTTCCTGCAGGTCCAAAACGGCTGCGACCATCGCTGCACCTTCTGCATCATTCCCTTCGGCCGCGGCCCCTCGCGCTCGGTGCCGGTGGCGGACGTGGTGGCGCAGACCCGGCTGCTGGCCGGGCAGGGCTATCGCGAGGTCGTGGTGACCGGGGTGGACATCACCTCCTATGGCAAGGACCTGGAGGACGCGCCGACGCTGGGCGGACTGATGAAGGCCGTGCTGCGGGCGGTGCCGGAGCTGCCGCGGCTGCGCCTGTCCTCGATCGACCCGGCGGAGATGGACGACGACCTGCTGGAGCTGATCGCGGGCGAGCCGCGGCTGATGCCGCATCTGCACCTGTCGCTCCAGGCGGGCGACACGCTGACGCTGAAACGGATGAAGCGGCGCCATTCCCGCGAGGACGTGCTGGCGCTCACCCACCGGCTGCGCAGCCTGCGCCCGGACCTGGTGTTCGGCGCCGACATCATCGCGGGCTTCCCCACCGAGACCGACGGCATGTTCGAGAACACGCGGCGGATCGTCGAGGAGGCCGGGCTCACCTGGCTGCACGTGTTTCCCTACAGCCCGCGCCAGAACACGCCGGCCGCGCGGATGCCCCAGGTCGACCCGATGCTGCGCAAGGAGCGGGCGGCCATCCTGCGGGCCGAGGGTGCCGCGGCGGTGGCGCGCTTCTTCGCGAGCGAGCAGGGGCGGGTGCGGGAGCTGCTGGTGGAACGCGGCGGGGCCGGGCACACTAGGCACTTCGCGCCGGTCAAGCTCGCGGCGAACGACGATCCCCAGCCCGGCACGCTCGTGGACGTCCGGATCGCCGGCGTGGAGGGTGGCGTGCTGGTGGGCGAGCGGGCGGCCTAGGGCAGCGCCACGGACCATTGAAGATTGCCCATCCATGTTTTATATATGTAAAACATGATGGAGGCTGCCCATGCTCGAGACACACCTGCGTGCCGTTGGCGGTTCCGTGATGCTCGCCATCCCCAGGCCGATCCTCAAGAGCCTCGGCCTGGATGTGAACGCCCCGGTCAGCCTTCACGTCAATGACGGCGTCCTGGAGGTACGGCCGGCGACACGGAAGCGGCGATATACGGTCGAAGAGCTCATGGCCAAGTGCGACCTGAATGCTCCGTTTACCGACGAGGAGAAGGCCTGGTCGGAGATGCCGCCGGCAGGCAAGGAATACTGGTAGTGGATCGAGGCGATATCTGGCACCTCGATTTCAGCCCTGCCGCCGGCCGCGAGCTTCGTGGCGCTCACTATGCCCTCATCGTTTCTCCCAGAGCTTTCAACTTGATGGGAAAGCCGCTTGTCTGCCCTATCAGCACGACGGGCGCCAGCTTTGCCCGCGCTGGCGGTTGGACGGTCACGTTGATGGGGGCCGGGACGGCCACGGCCGGCATGATCCTGTGCCACGAGCTCCGGACCATCGACATGAAGGCACGCAGTGGCCGGTTTCACGAAAAGGTACCCGATTCCATCATGGACGAAGTGCTCGCCATCGTTCAGGCGCTCGTAGAATGACCACCGAACCCACCAGCTGGTGGCAGCGCCTGAAGTCCGGTCTATCCAAGACCTCGGGCCAGCTCACCGGATCGATTTCCGCCATCTTCGTGAAGAAGAAGCTCGACCAGGAGATGCTGGACGAGCTGGAGGAAGCGCTCATCGTGGCCGACATGGGCGTCGACACCTCCGCGCGCCTCGTCGCGCACCTGAAGAAGGAGCGCTGGGGCCGGGACGTGACCGACCAGGAGGTCCGCCAGGTGCTGGCGGCCGAGGTCGGGCGAATCCTCAAGCCCTATGCCAGGCCAATCCCGTCCCGCGACGTCATCCCGCAGGTCATCCTGGTGTGCGGCGTGAACGGGACCGGCAAGACCACGACCATCGGCAAGCTCGCCAAGATGGCGACCGATGCCGGGCTGAAGGTGGTGCTGGCCGCCTGCGACACGTTCCGGGCCGCGGCCGTGGAGCAGCTGCAGGTCTGGGGCGAGCGCAACGGCGTGCCGGTGCTGGCGGCAACGCAAGGCTCCGACCCGGCGGCGCTGGCCTATTCCGCCCTGGAGAAGGCGAAGGCGCAGGGCGCCGACATTCTGATGATCGACACGGCCGGGCGGCTGCACAACAAGGCGGCGCTCATGGACGAGTTGAAGAAGATCATCCGGGTGATCAAGAAGGTCGACCCGTCCGCCCCGCACGACACCGTGCTGGTGCTGGACGGCACGACCGGGCAGAACGCGCACCGGCAGGTCGAGGTGTTCAAGGAGATCGTGGACGTGAGCGGCCTGGTCGTGACCAAGCTGGACGGAACGGCCAAGGGCGGGGTGGTCGTGTCGCTCGCGGAACGGTTCCACCTGCCGATCCATGCGCTGGGCGTGGGCGAGGCGATCGAGGATCTGAAGCCTTTCGAGGCGGAATCGTTCGCGCGCGCCGTGCTGGGACTGGACGAGAAGCCGGCGGCCAGTTGAGCCGCCGAGGTTGAGGGTTCGGCCCCAAGGCGCTACCTGACCGCATTGATTGTTCGAAGAGATGCCGGAGAACGAACTGCATGGCCCGCTCTATCGTCGAGACCGTGCTCGGCGCCCTGGTGCTCCTGGTCGCCTGTGGCTTCCTGGTCTGGGCCTATGGGCGCAGCAACCTGGGCAGCCCGAACGGCTATGAGTTGATCGCCCGGTTCGACCGCGCGGATGGCATCGAGGTGGGCGCGGACGCCCGGATCAGCGGCGTCAAGATCGGTACGGTCACGGCCAAGACGCTGGACCCGCAGACCTTCCGCGCCGAGGTCCGTTTCTCCGTGCAGAACGACATCAAGCTGCCCTCCGACAGTTCCGCCTCCGTGGCCAGCGCCAGCCTGATCGGCGGCAAGTATCTGTCGATCGTGCCGGGGGGCGACGAGAAGGAGCTCGGGCCGGGCGGCGTAATCACGCTGACGCAGTCCTCGATCAGCATCGAGGACCTGATCGGCCGCTACATCTTCAGCCAGGGTGGCAGCGCACAGGGCGGATCGGGTGGCGGTGCTGCGTCCGGTGCCGCCGGCGGCGAGCAGAAGCCGGCCGACGACATCTTCTCCACTCCATGATGTCGACATTGAGGCGGCCTGCCTGCCTGACGGTCCTGGCCCTGGGCGGCTGCCTTGCAGTCCTGCCGGCGCTGGCCGACGGGCCTACCGTGCCGAACAACAAGGCGGAGATGCAGGGGCTGGACAAGGTCACGGCCCGGGTCGCGCGGATCGAGGTGACGCTGGACCAGCCGGTCCGCTTCAACACGCTGCTGATCACGCTGAAGGCCTGCTTCACCTCGCCGCCGACGGAGACTCCGGAGGCTGCCGCCTTCATCGAGATCGACGACCTCGACCAGGACCGTCGGGATCGCATCTTCTCGGGCTGGGTGTATGCGTCCAGCCCATCACTGCACGCGCTGGAGCACCCGGTCTACGATGTCTGGCTGACCGGCTGCGCCGATCCGCTCGCGGGGCCGGACGAAGTGACGCCGGACGTACTGCCGGATCCGGGCTGAACTTCCTCGACCGGGAAGAGGGAAGGCAGGGTCAGCGCATATTGCAGGCGCCGCCGGTATTCTTCCTGCTCGATCTCGATCGCGCCGAACCGGCTGAGGTGGCTCGTCACGAACTGGGTGTCGAGCAGCACGTAGCCGCCCTTGTGCAGGCGGGCCACCAGATCGACCAGGGCGGCCTTGGAGGCGTCGGTCGCCCGGCTGAACATGCTCTCGCCGAAAAAGGCCGCCCCCAGCGACACGCCGTACAGCCCGCCCACCAGTTCGCCGTCCAGCCAAGTTTCCACGCTGTGGGCGTGGCCGCGCCGGTGCAACTCCACGTAGAGGCCGATCAGCTGCTCGTTCAGCCATGTGCTGGGACGGGTCGGCGTCTGGTCGGCGCAGGCACGGATGACCTGAGCGAATGCCCGGTCGGCCGTCATCTGGAAGCGGCCGGCCCGGAGCGTCCGGGCCAGGCGCTTGGGCACGTGGAACCGGTCAAGCGGGATGATCCCGCGATGCTTCGGGTCGATCCAGTAGATCGTCTCGTCGTCGCCCGCTTCCGCCATCGGGAACACCCCGAACCGGTAGGCGGTCAGCAGCATTTCCGGGGTGATCGTCCGTTCGTCGTCGTCTTCGATCGCCACCGGCTTGCGCATCAGACGACCGGGGGCTCCCAGTCGGCGATGAACTTGCCGAGCCATCCGGTATCGTACTGGCCGGCCTTGAAGGCACTGGTACCGAGAACGGCACGCAGGAGCGGAAGGTTGGTGTCCACGCCCTCGATCACGCATTCCGCGAGCGCGCGCTCGAGGCGGCGCAGGCAGGTGGGCCGGTCCACGTCGTGGACGATCAGCTTGGCGATCAGGCTGTCGTAGTAGGGGGGGATCGTGTAGCCGGCGTAGAGGGCCGAATCCATGCGCACGCCCGGGCCGCCCGGTGCATGGTAGCCGGTCACCCGACCTGGCGACGGCGCCAGCGTCTTCGGGTTCTCCGCCGTGATCCGGCACTCGATCGCATGGCCGGACAGGACCACGTCCTCCTGAGAGAAGGCCAGCTTCTCGCCGGCCGCCACCCGGATCTGCTCGCGCACAAGGTCGATGCGGGTCACGGCTTCCGTCACCGGATGCTCCACCTGCAGGCGGGTGTTCATCTCGATGAAATAGAACTGGCCGTCCTCGTAAAGGAATTCCAGCGTCCCGGCACCGCGATAGCCGAATTTTGCCATGGCCTTGGCGACCAGCGCACCGAGCTTCTCGCGGTCCGCCGCATCCAGCACCGGCGAGGGCGCTTCCTCCACTACCTTCTGGTGGCGCCGCTGCAAGGAGCAGTCGCGCTCGCCCAGATGGAGCACCTGGCCGTGGGTGTCGCAGAGAACCTGCACCTCGATATGGCGGGGGGCCGCCAGGTACTTCTCGATATAGACCCGGTCGTCGCCGAAGCCGGCCTTGGCCTCGCCGCGCGCCATGCTGAGCGCGTCCAGGAGCTGATCGCGGTCGCGCACGACGGTCATGCCGCGCCCGCCGCCGCCGGACACCGCCTTGATCAGTACGGGCCAGCCGATCTCTTCGGCCGCCGCGAAGGCCTCTTCTTCCGAGCCGACCGGGCCATCGGTGCCGGGCACGCAGGGGATTCCCAGGCGCCTGGCCGTGTCCTTCGCGACGATCTTGTCGCCCATCAGCCGGATATGCTCGGGCGTGGGACCGATGAAGGCGAAGCCGTGCTCCTCCACCATCTGGCAGAAATCGGCGTTCTCGGAGAGGAAGCCGTAGCCGGGATGGATCGCCTCGGCCCCGGTGATCTCGGCCGCGGCCAGGATGGACAGCTTGTTCAAGTAGCTGTCGGCGACCTGGGGCGGCCCGATGCACACGCTCTCGTCGGCAAAGCGCACATGCATGGCCGAGGCATCGGCGGTGGAATGCACCGCCACGGTCTGGATGCCCATCTCGCGGCAGGCGCGGAGCACCCGGACGGCGATCTCGCCTCGGTTGGCGATCAGGATCTTCTTGAACAATCCGGTCACTCCAGGACGAGGAGTGGTTCACCGAATTCCACGGGTGCCGCGTTCTCGACGAACACCCGCAAGACCCGCCCGGCCTTGGGCGCCCGGATCGCGTTCATGACCTTCATCGCCTCGATGATCAGCAGCGTCTGCCCTTCCTTCACCTCCGAGCCGACTCCCGCATAGGGCGGCATGCCTGGCTCCGGCGCCAGATAGACGGTGCCGACCATCGGCGACTTGACGATGCCGGGATGGGAGGCATCCGGCCCGGGCGCCGGCTCCGCGGCGGCGGGTCCCGCCGGCGGGACCTGGGGTGCCTGCAGGTAGACGGGCGCCGTGACGTCCATGGGCGCCATCTGGATCTGCCGGGCCACGCGGATCCGCGTGGTGCCCTGGTTGATCTCGATCTCGGTCAGGCCGGTACGCTGGAGGAGTTCCGCCAGCTTCTCGATGAAGTTCGTTTCGACGTCGAGCTTGGCCATCATTGATCTCGAGCAACGGCAGGGGAACGGGACAAAAGGTCGTGAGCCGCACGCAGCGCCAGGACATAGCCATGGGCACCGAAACCGCAGATCACGCCGGTAGCAACGAGCGACACGTAGGAGTGGTGCCGAAACGGCTCACGGCGGTGGACGTTGGAGAGGTGGATCTCCACGACCGGCTTTTCCGCCGCCGACAGCGCATCCATGAGTGCCACCGAGGTGTGGGTCAGCCCACCGGGATTGATCACGATCGCATCGGCCCGCGTGCGCGCCTCATGGATCCAGTCGATGAGCACGCCTTCATGGTTGCTCTGCCGGAAGTCCACGCTGCAGCCCAGGGCCAGCGCCTCGTTCTCCACCATCGCATGAACGTCGGCGAGCGTCGTCCGGCCATAGATGTCCGGCTGGCGCAAGCCCAGCATGTTCAGGTTCGGCCCGTTCAGGACCATGATGTTCGGCAAGGTCGGGATCGATCGCGGTTATTGATCGTTGAAGGCCACGGCTCGGACGGCTGTCCGCCAAAGCGGCATGGGCCACCGTCAAGACGTTGGTCCGCGGCGGCGGCACGTAGCACGGGCGGCCGGTCTGCGGAAGCCCGCTCGTGCATGTGGAATGGCCGGGGCGGGCTGGCGGGCCGGTCCGCTAGCCCTGCGTGTCCACCACGATCCGGCCTTTCACGGCGCCCTGCAGGAAGCCCGCCGCCGCGGCCGGGACGTCGGCCAGCCCGATCGTGCTGGTGATCGCGGCCAGGCTGTCGGGGCCGAGGTCCCTGGCCAGGCGCCGCCAAGCCTGTTGGCGCGGCTCGAACGGCACCTGCACCGAGTCCACCCCGCACAGCCGCACGCCCCGGAGGATGAACGGGAACACCGTGGTCGACAGCTCGGCCCCGCCGGCATTGCCGACCGCCGTCACCGTGCTTCCGGCCGACATCGTCCGCAACAGCCCCGCCAGGGTAGCGCCACCTACCGTATCGACGGCACCGGCAAAGCGCGCCTTGTCGAGCGGTCCCTTGCCAGGCGTGAGGAACAGGCGCCGGTCGATCACGTCGGCAGCGCCCAGGCCGTGCAGCCAGTCGGCCTCGGTCGTCTTGCCCGTTGAGGCCACGACGCGGAACCCGGCCGCGGCCAGCATCGCCACGGCGACGCTGCCGACGCCCCCAGCGGCACCGGTGACCACCACCTCGCCGGAATGTGGCGTCACCCCCTGCCGCTCCAGTTCCAGCACGCAGAGCGCTGCCGTGAAGCCTGCGGTGCCGATCGTCATGGCCGTCCGCGACGTCAGTCCATCCGGCATCGGCACCAGCCAGTCCGCCGACACGCGTGCGCGCTGGGCAAGCCCGCCGAAATGGCGTTCGCCGACGCCCCAGCCGGTCAGCACGACCTCGTCGCCTGGCCGGTAGCGCTCATCCCCGGAGGAGCGGACGGTGCCGGCAAAGTCGATGCCCGGCACGAACGGAAAGCTGCGCACGATCGGCGCGCTGCCGGTGGTCGCCAGCGCGTCCTTGTAGTTCAGGGTCGACCAGGCGACATCCACGGTGACGTTGCCCGGCATGAGGTCGCTCTCGGCAAGTTCGGCCAGGCGTGCCGTCGTCTTGCCGTCCGCCTGGTCCAGGACGATCGCCTTGAACCGGTCCGTCATGCTGCGCTCCCTGTCATGGTCAGTCGGTCGGTCCGGTGCCGCCGGCCGATGGCTCGGGCAGGTCCGCCCAGCCTTCGGCCGTCAGCTGCTCGATCGGCCGGAACCTGACCTTGTAGTCCATCTTCTCGCTGCCGGCGATCCAGTAGCCGAGATAGACATAAGCCAGACCATCCAGGCGCGCCTGTTCCACAAGCTGGAGGATCGTCCAGGTGCCGAGACTGCGCCTGGTCTCGGTCGGCTCGAAGAACTTGTAGACGCCGGAATAGCCCGAGGCGAGGCGATCGGTGAGGCTGACGGCCAGCAGGCGACCCGACGGGTCGCGGCCCTCCATCAGCAGGGAGGCCACCGTCCAGTCGCTCACCATAGCCTCGAAATCGGCACGGGTCATGGCCGCCATGCCGCCATCGCCGTGCCGCGCGCCGAGATAGCGGCGGAACAGCTCCCAGTGCTCGGTGGTCGCAACCGCGGCAGCCGGCTGCATCGTGAGGTCGGCGTTGTGCTTGAGGACCTTGCGCTCGTTGCGGGTCGGCACGAACCGGTCGACGGGGATGCGGACGGGGACGCAGGCGTTGCAGCCGGGGCAGGCCGGCCGGTACATCAGGTTCTGGCTGCGCCGGAACCCGCTTTCGCTGAGCCGGTCGAAGATCTCCTGTTCCTGCGGGTGGCGGCGCAGGAGCGTGTAGATCCGCCGCTCCGTCCGGCCTTCCAGATAGGGGCAGGGGGCGGGACCGGTGGTGTAGAATTGGCGCAGCGCATGGCGCGGACTGGGCGGCAGGTCGATGGACAAGCGGATCTCCAGCAGCACGTCCACTTCAAGTGGCCGATCACGGCCAGATCATCAACCGCCGCATGCAACCGATTCACTGGAACAGGCGGCGGCTCCGTGATCCGTTGACCGGCACGGGCGGCCGCCCGATGCTGCGCTTCATGCGAAGCGAACGATGCACCTTGCAGACGCCGGACGACGGCACGATCGAGCTGCACTGGCTGGAGCATAGCGACCATGCCGCCGGTCAGGTGATCGTCTGTGTCCATGGCCTCACCCGCAACGCCCACGACTTCGACCGGATCGCGACGGAACTGGCCCTGCGCGGTGCAAGGGTGCTGGCAGTCGACGTACCTGGCCGTGGCGGCAGCTCCTGGCTCTCCAATCCGGCGCACTACGTGGTGCCGGTCTATGCGGACTGCCTGCGTACTTGGCTCGGCATGCTGGGCCTGTCCTCGGTGGACTGGCTCGGCACCTCGATGGGCGGGCTGATCGGGATGGAGATCGCCGGCAGCGTCGACGGCCCGATCCGCCGGCTGGTGCTGAACGACATCGGCGCGTTCGTGCCGAAGGAGGCGTTGGCGCCGATCGGCGCCTATCTGGGGCTGGACCTGCGCTTTCCCGACCTGGAGGCGGTCGAGCGGCATCTGCGCACGATCCATGCCGGGTTCGGGCGGCATCTGGACGATGGCTGGTGGCGGGACCTTGCCCGCTGGTCGGCACGCAAGGTCGGCCATGACTGGCGGATGCATTACGACCCGGCAATCAAGCTGCCGTTCACGCAGACGGAAGCGGCCGATATCGACCTGTGGCCGCGCTACGACGCGATCGCCTGCCCGACCCTCCTGCTGCGCGGTGCGGAAAGCGCGCTCCTGCCCACGTCAGTCGCCCAGGAGATGACCCATCGCGGACCGCGGGCCGAGCTGGTCACCCTGCTCGACTGCGGGCACGCCCCATCCTTGGGCGAGCGGGACCAGATCGAGGTCGTGGCCGACTGGCTGTGCGGGCCGGCCCCGAACGCGGTCTAGCTCAGAATTCCGGGGCGAGGGTGACGGTCAGGCCGTCCAGTTCCTCGGTGAACTTGATCTGGCAGGACAGCCGGGAGTTGTCCTGGACCTGGAACGCCTCGTCCAGCATGTTGCTCTCGTCCTTGCCGACTTCGGGCAGGCGGGAAAGCCAGTCGCCGGACACGTAGACATGGCAGGTGGCACAGGCGCAGCAGCCGCCGCAGGCCGCTTCGATCGGGAGGTCGGCTTCGCGCACGATCTCCATCACCGACCAGCCGGTGGTCGCGGTGATGCTGTGCTCGACTCCTTCGCGGTCGATGACGATCAATTCGGCCATGCGCGGCGATCCATGTTCGGTGGTGGTCGATGGGCGACAAACGGCGACGTCAGTCGGCCACGCCCAGGCGTTTGTGCAGTTCCGTCGAAGATGTCGTGTAGCGGAACACGAGCTTCTGCTCCGGCCGGCAGTACTTGTGCGCCTTCTGGCACATCAGGGCCGCCTCATGGAAGCCCGACAGGATCAGCTTCAGCTTGCCGGGATAGGTGCAGATGTCGCCGATCGCGAAGATGCCGGGCTGCGAGGTCTCGAACGCCTCGGTGTCGACCTTGATCAGGTTGCGCTCGAGGTTGAGTCCCCAGCTGGCCAGCGGCCCCAACTCCATCTTCAGCCCGAAGAAGGCCAGCACCGTGTCGCACTCGACGGTTTCCTCGCCGCCGCCCGTCTTGCCGAGCGTCACGGCTTCCAGGCGCCCGTCGCTGCCGTGCAGCTTGGCGATCTGCCCGAAATGCAGGCCGACCTGCCCGGCCGCAACCAGCGCCCGCATCTTCTCGACCGAATCGGGGGCGGCGCGGAATTCGTCACGGCGATGCACGAGTGCTGCCGAGCGGGCGATCGGCTGGAGGTTCAAGAGCCAGTCCAGCGCGGAGTCGCCGCCGCCGGCCACCAGCAGGCGGCGGTCGCGGAAATGCTCCATCTTGCGGACGGCGTAATGGAGGCTGGTGCCCTCGAAGCCCTCGGCCTCCGGCAGCGGCAGGCGGCGCGGCACGAAGCTGCCGGCACCCGCCGCCACCACGATGACCGGCGCTTCCAGCACGGTGCCGATCGAGGTGACCAGCTGCCAGTGGCCGTCGTCCAGCCGCGTCAGGCGCTCGGCCTGCTGGTTCAGATGGAACTCCGGCGCAAAGGGACGCGCCTGCTCCAACAGATTGTCGGTCAGCTCCTGGCCGGTGCAGCGGGGCAGGGCCGGAATGTCGTAGATCGGCTTGTCCGGGTAGAGCTCCGCGCACTGCCCGCCCGGCTTGTCCAGGTTGTCGACCAGATGGCAGCGCAGGCCTAAAAGGCCGGCCTCGAACACGGTGAACAGGCCGGTCGGGCCCGCACCGATGACGATCATGTCGGTGCGGACCGGCTCGTCGCTGCTGGTCGAAGTCGCCTCTTCGGGCAGGGTCGGGGACATGCGGCTTCCATGGAAAGGAACGGACGTCGGGCTCGTGACCGGGCGCAACCTAGTGCCACGAGCCATGCCGGGGAAGAGCCTGCTCCGGCTGGCCGGCCAGCAACGGACGGACGAACCCGGCTGATGTCGGTATCGGCGCCGGACCGATCAAGCCCGCGAGGGGCAGGAGACGTCGCCCCGGCGCGGCCGCGGCGGCGTGGCGCGGCGGCGCAGGCCAAGGGGAAGCCATCCGCCTTGTATCGCGGGCACCTGGTGGCGAACATGGATTGGCCGCTCTTTCACCCATGTCGGGAACGGCATGGCTCGAACCCCCGCCCTTGTCCGCTCCCACCGCCCGCGCTACGCGGGCGAGAGAAGCCGCTGGACCAGGAGCGCGGCGCTCGCGGCTCCGGGAGTGCCGTCTGCCGAAAGCGCCTGGGTCGCTTCCTGCCATGATCGCTAGGCCTGCTTCCTGTTGCAGGGTGCTGTCCGCGAACGAATGACGGTGGTCGTTCGAGGGCGGTACCGCACGGATCCCTGGCCGGGACCGGCGGGTCAGGGAACGGAAGGGGCAGCGAGACGAGCGCGGGTTCGGCCACAAATGGCATCCGCCGGACGCCCGCAGCCAGCTGCGGGCCTGGCTTGGCCAGCAAGCGTCTTGGCGCTTGCGTGGCGGCGTGACGTAGGCCCCGTTTGCCGGCACGGGCCTGTGCAAGCCACCATGACCCCGATCAGGTGGACGTTGAGGACGGGAGCATGTTCTGGCCCGGAGGGCAGGATCAGTTGTCTGCCTGTGCACCGACAGGGTCGATCAAGGCCGCTCCCGTGGCTCCACCGCCATCGTCGGCCTAGGGGCACCCGCTGCGAGGTCGCTGCCTGGCTTGGCAAGTCGACCGGTCCCGAAGGCCGGGCGCGAGGGGTTTCTGAAGGACGGGACGCTTTCCTGCCGCGGCGCCTGGCTGGTCCTGCGGACCGGCAGCGAGCTGCGGTCAGCGCCGGCGCTGACCCGAAAACCCGATCGGCTTGATCGAGGAGGGACGGATCGTCCTCGGTCCGGCTGGCGGTTCCGGGACGGGAGCAGGCCTGGCCGGCCCGACGGACCCTGGATCTGCAGCGGGGTCGGCGGGCGTTGCTGGGTCCTTCTGTGCCGCAGGCGGCCTGGTTCCGGCGCTCGGACGGCGGACCGGCGGGCTTTCCGGCACGCCGGATTCGCTCGGCCGGTTGCCAGCGATGGCGCGCGCGAACCGGTTCGACAGCAGGCCCGGATCGTCCATCCCGGCGGTCCCCGGCCGGCGGAGTCTGACCATCGGGGGCAGGTCGGAGCTGGCCATGGGTCGCGCCGGCGTCGTTGCCGGCGGCGGCGTGGCAGGTGGCGACCCGACCGACGGGCGCTGCGCCGGAGGCCGGACCGGTGGCACGGCGCGCGGTGGCGGGACCTGGGCCGGGGCGGACAAACGCGGCTCGCGTGGCGGGACGGTCAGTGGATGCCCGGTCGCCGGCGCGGGAAGAGACCGGCCCGGCTCGGGCGAGGACGTTCTGGCGGGGCGCGCGCCGGTCACGGCAGGGATGGGCGCAGGTGCCGCTCGCTCCGGCTGAGGCCGCTCCTCGTCCTGCCCAGTCGGCACCGCACCTGGCGACGGTGCCCGACGTGGCGTGGCCGGCTCGTCCAGATAGCCGATCGGCGGCACGCTGGTGACGGATGGAACCCTGGCCGCGGCGGAAGGCGGCAAGGCTGGTCCCGTGCGTTCGACCGTCGCGTTCTCGCGCGCAGCCGGCCGGGGAGGCTCGTCGAGATAAGCGATGGCAGGCCGGTCGACCTTGTCGAGCTGTGGCCGGGCCGCGGGCGGAATGGCCGGGGGTGCCGCCGTCGCGGCGGCGGCCTGGGGCGCTTCGGCCTTCCCGGCCGGGCTCGCTTCCAGGGCCGTTGCAGGTGCCGGCATGGTCTTCGCGGCCGCGACGGGAGCAGGGCCCGGTGCAAGCTGCGGCACTTCCTCGAGCTGAGGACGGTCCAGGCCCAGGAGACCGGCGGCGCGGGGTGCTGGCGGCGCATCCTCCTCGATCAGGACCGGCGCCTCGGCCGCCGTGCGGTGGAACGGGGGAGTCGGCACGCGGGCGAAGGCGGCGACTTCTGAGCCGGCCTCTGCCACCCATTCGCGCATGGCGGGCAGTCCCATCACCGCCTCGACATAGGCCGCGACGAGCGGATCCTGGGGCAGCGCATAGGTCACAAAGCGGCTGACGAGCGGGGCACACATGGCGTCCGCGATCGTGAACCTGCCGAACAGGAACGGCCCGCCGCCCGTTTTCCCGTAGGTGCCGCGCAACTCGGTCCAGATGCGCCGGATCCGCTTTACGTCCATGGCGACGGCGCGCAGCAGCCGGCCAGGCGGCGCGAACCGCGCGATCATGTCCATCGGCAAGAAGGTGCCCAGCGCCGTGAACCCGCCATGGATCTCGGTGGCGACCGAACGCGCCAGTGCCCGCGCCGCGGGATCGTCCGGCCACATCTGCGGATGGTGCTCCGCCAGATATTCCAGGATCGCCAGCGATTCCCAGATCGTGACCTTCCCGTCGACCAGCACGGGCAGCCGCCCGGAAGGCGAGAAGCGCTGCAGCAGACCTTCCGTCTCCGGGCGGTCCAGCGGTACCAGCACGTCTTCGAACGGCACGTCGAACACCCGCATCGCCAGCCAGGTCGCGAGCGACCAAGGGGACGAGTTGCGACTGCCAATCACCAGGCGGATCGTCGTTCTCCAAGCTTCCGGCAACGGTTCACCAGGATCGAGCTGCGGACGGACCTACGGTCACGACTGCGGCGTCGCCTCCGCCGTTGCCGGTGTATCACACCACAGCATCTCCTGGCGATAATCGGCCAGGACACTCTCCAGAGACGGCGGCAGGGCCCGGCAGTTCCAATCCTCGCCGTCAGTCACCGTCGCGTAGCCTAGCGTGTCGCGCAACTGCAGCAAACCGGCGACGTCCCGGCGTGGATCGACCCGCCCGTCGCCGTCCAGGTCGCGCCCCAGCAAGAGACCGGCAACGACCACATGCAGTTCCCTGGACAGCGTTGCCCGCTGTTCTGCCGGCAGGTTCCGGTCCTGCAGCGAGCTTAAGCGGCGGTCGATCCCTACCAGCTCGCGCCGCAGGCTGGCCATGATGAGGCCAACGCTGCCGTACCAGGACCTGTCGCGGCCGACCAAGCCGAAGGACTGGTCCAAGATCCGCTCCGTCAGATCGAGCGCGCGGCGCACGTCGGCCACCGGCCGGCCAGGCGTCGCATCGGGCTGGACCAGGAGTGCTTGCATGATCGCGGCGGTCGAGGGGTCGATCCAGGCTTCCCGTCCGTGCGACGGGATCGCCATGACTCGAAGGACGGCGGCCTCGGCGGTCGGCAGCGAGCCTCCGCCGGTCGCCGTGCCGGGATGGCGCTGGAAGATGGCCCCGAATTGCCTGCCTGCATCCGGGTCGGACGCGTTGCCGGCCTGCGGCGGGTCCAAAAGGGCAGGCCCGGCGCAGGCTGCAAGGAGCAGGGGCAGCAGCCACGGGCACCACCGCCCCTTCCACTGCATCCAAGACGTCATCGGCCGCTCCCATTCCTCATGGGAGCGACCATGCCAGCAATTGCCTAACGTTCTCCTAACACCGCAGCCAACGTTCGCCTGGGCGGGGCGGGCCCGGTCAGGCAGCCACCACCGACGCCTCCGGTTCCTCCGCGGTGATCGCATCATGCGCGGCCAGGGCCGCCATGTTCAGCATGTCCGACACCGTCGCGTTCATTGGCAGGATCTGGATCGGCTTCCTCAGGCCCTGCAGGAGGGGCCCGATCACCGTGCCGCCACCCAGCTGCTGGAGGAGCTTGGACGCGATGTTGGCGGAGTGGAGGGCCGGCATGATCAGGACGTTCGCAGGCCCGGTCAGCCGGCAGAATGGGTAGATCGCCATCAACTCGGGATCGAGCGCCACGTCCGCCGCCATCTCGCCGTCATACTCGAAGTCGACCTGGCGCCGGTCCAGCTCGACCACGGTGTCGCGCACCCGCTGCGCCTTGGAGACGGGCGGATTGCCGAAGTTGGAGAAGGAGAGAAGCGCCACGCGCGGCGTGAACCCGAGCTGACGGACGACCCGCGCGGTCTGGATGGTGATGTCGGTCAGCACACGGGTGTCGGGGAGTTCGTGCACCGTGGTATCGGCGATGAACACGGTCCGCCCGCGGGCCACCATCATGGTCATGCCGAAGACGCGCTGCGACGGCTTGGGGTCGATCACCCGCATGACGTCGGCCAGCACGTCGTTGTAGTTGCGGGTGAGGCCGGTCACCATCGCGTCCGCGTCGCCGCTCGCCACCATGCAGGCGCCGAACACGTTGCGGTCCTGGTTCACCAGCCGCGCGCAGTCGCGGTAGAGCAGGCCGCCCCGCTGGTTCCGCCCGTACAGGAAGTCCGTGTACTTGCGGTTGCTGTCCGACAAGCGGGCATTGTGGATCTCGATGCCGTCCAGGTTGGACAGGCCGATCTGCGCCATGGTGGCGCGTACCCGGTCCTCGCGGCCGATCAGGATCGGTGTGCCGAGGCCGGTGTCGCGCCAAGCCATGGCGGCACGGATGGTCTTGGTTTCCTCGCCTTCCGCGAACACCATCCGCTTTGGCTGGGCCTGGACCCTGTCGAACACCAGCTGCAGCCGCGACGCGGTCGGATCGAGCCGCGAGCGCAGTTCCTGGCGGTAGCGCGGCATGTCGACCACGGGCTTGCGTGCCACGCCGCTCTCGATCGCCGCCTTCGCGACCGCAGGCGGGACGGTGTGGATCAGGCGCGGATCGAACGGCGTGGGGATCAGGTACTCCCGGCCGTAGCGCAGCTTGCGGCCGCGATAGGCGGCATGCACCTCGTCCGGCACGTCCTCGCGCGCCAGGGCGGCGATCGCATGGGCCGCCGCGATCTTCATGGCCTCGTTGATGGTCGACGCGCGGACATCCAGGGCACCCCGGAAGATGTAGGGGAAGCCCAGCACGTTGTTGACCTGGTTCGGATAGTCGGAGCGGCCGGTCGCCACGATGACGTCGCCGCGCACCGAGCGCGCGTCCTCGGGCGTGATCTCCGGGTCGGGATTGGCCATGGCGAAGATGATCGGGTCCTTGGCCATCGAGCGGATCATGTCCGCGGTGAACGCCCCCTTGGCGGACAGGCCGAACACCACGTCGGCGCCCCGCATGGCGTCGGCCAGCGAGCGAGCCTCGGTATCGACCGCATGGGCCGATTTCCACTGGTTCATGCCCTCGGTGCGGCCGCGATAGATGACACCCTTGGTGTCGCACAGGGTGACGTTGGCCGCCGGCAGCCCCATCGATCGCAGGAGGTCGACGCAGGCGATGCCTGCCGACCCCGCACCGTTGACCACCAGCTTGATGTCGGCGATCTGGCGGCCGGTGATGTCCAGGGCGTTGATCAGCCCCGCCGCGGCGATGATCGCGGTGCCGTGCTGGTCGTCGTGGAAGACCGGGATGTCGCAGAGCTCGCGCAGCCGCTCCTCGATGATGAAGCATTCAGGTGCCCGGATGTCCTCCAGGTTCACCCCGCCGAAGGTCGGCACCAGGAGGCGGACGCAGTTGACGAACTCGTCGACGTCCCGCGTGTCCACTTCCAGGTCGATGCTGTCGATGTCCGCAAAGCGCTTGAACAGGACCGCCTTGCCTTCCATCACGGGCTTGCCGGCGAGCGCACCCAGGTCGCCCAGGCCCAGCACGGCCGTACCATTCGATACGACCGCCACGAGGTTGCCCTTCGCCGTGTAGCGGTAGGCCTCTGCCGGGTCCTTCTGGATCGCGAGGCAAGGGACCGCGACGCCCGGTGAATAGGCCAGACTCAGGTCCCGCGCGGTCGTGAGCGGTTTGGTCGGGGTGATCTCGATCTTGCCGGGGCGGCCACGCGCATGCAGGTCCAGCGCCTCTTCGGCCGTCACGCTCATGCCGCCCTCGGTCGGGGGAGCGGGTCCCCAGTCGCTCTTGCGTTCGTCCATCGCCGTTTCCCTGCAGCCATTCTTGGTCGGGACCGGGCACGCCTGGCGGCTTTGGCGGCCATCCCCGAAACTCCGAGTTGCCATGCGTCAGGCCGTGCCGACAAGGGCGTGTGCCGCACAGCATGCCAAAGCAAGGCCCGATCCCGGATGGATCTGCTCCCTTGCGCCGGTTCGGACCGCGCCTACCTCCTGGGGGGGACGTCGAGGAGTGTGGAATGGCGACCTTCCGGACCGCCTTGCTGCTGGCTGTCATGACCGCCCTGTTCCTGTTGGTGGGCTACGCTATCGGCGGCGGCAGCGGCGCCGTCATCGCCCTGGTCATCGCGGCCGGCACCAACCTGTTCGCCTGGTGGGGTTCGGCCGACATGGTGCTGCGCATGCACCAGGCAAGGCCCGTGACGCCGGCGGCGGCCCCGGACCTGTACCGGCTGGTCGCGGATCTGGCGCGGCGGGCGGACCTGCCGGTGCCGAGCATCTACCTGATCGAGAGCGACCAGCCGAACGCGTTCGCAACCGGTCGCGACCCGCAGCACGCGGCCGTCGCCGTGACGCGGGGCCTGATCCGGTCGATGTCCCACGACGAGCTGGCTGGCGTGATCGCGCACGAACTGGCCCACATCAAGCATCGCGATACGCTGACCATGGCCGTTGCCGCGACCATCGCGGGTGCGATCGGCTTCCTGGCCCAGTTCGGCATGTTCTTCGGCGGCCACCGGGACCGCGACAACCCGCTGGGCGGGATCGGCCTGCTGCTCGCCCTGATCGTGGCGCCGCTGGCCGCCATGCTGGTGCAGATGGCGATCAGCCGGGCGCGCGAGTTCGAGGCCGACCGGGAAGGGGCCGCGATCGCGGGCAATCCGCGGGCTTTGGCCTCAGCGCTGCACCGGATCGAGCAGATCGCGACCGGTACCTATGTCGGCACGGCCGAGCGCAATCCGGCGACGGCACATCTCTTCATCATGAACCCGCTGCATGGCGGCGCGCTGGCCGGCATGTTCCGTACCCATCCGCCGACGGAGGAACGGATCCGGCGGCTGCTCGCGCTGAACCCGCAATCGGCGGCGCCGGCCGCGGCGTCGCGACCTGCGCAGCCCGGCCCATGGGGTCGCCGGGCCGGCCCGTGGGGATGATGTCGATATCCTGGCAACCGGCTGGATTCGGAGTAGCCACGCGGCTGATCGGGTCGTCTGAATGGAGTCGGCAGCAGGCACGACGGGAGGCCGCCGGCAGGAATGGCAGCCGTGTAAGGGCGGTCCCAAAAGCAAATGACCCGGCTCTCGCCGGGTCATTCCGTGTCGACCATGAGCGGGCCGCAGGTCAGCCCGCCGCTGCGATCCGATCGGCGCTCGTGACCAGGGCTTCGGCCTGGCGGATCGAGGCGATGTCGATCAGGCGGCCGTCGAGGCTGACGGCACCCTTGCCGGCCTTCGAGGCCTCTTCCATGGCGACGAGGATCCGGCGCGCACGCTCGACTTCCTTTGCAGGCGGCGTGAACACGTCGTTGGCCAGGGCCACCTGCGAAGGATGGATTGCCCACTTGCCTTCGCAACCGAGCACCGCCGCGCGGCGCGCCTGGGCCTGGTAGCCTTCCGGGTCCTGGAAGTTGCCGAACGGACCGTCGACCGGCCGCAGGCCGTTCGCACGTGCCGCCACCACCATGCGGGCGATGGCGTAGTGCCACATGTCGCCCCAGTGATAGGAGCGCGAGTTGTCGACGTCCGGATCGGTCAGCACGCCGTAGTCGGGGTTGGGCCCGCCGATCACCGTGGTCCGCGCCCTGGTCGAGGCGGCATAATCCGCCACGCCGAAATGCAGGCTCTCGTTGCGCTTCGATGCCCTGGCGATCTCGTTGACGTTGGCCATGCCCAGCGCGGTTTCCACGATCAGCTCGAAGCCGATCTTCTTCTGGCGCTTCTTTGCGGCCTCGACCTGGGTGACCAGCATGTCGACCGCATAGATGTCCGCGGCCGTACCGACCTTCGGGATCATGATCAGGTCGAGCCGCTCGCCGGTCTGCTCCAGCACATCGACGACGTCGCGGTACATGAAATGCGTGTCCAGCCCGTTGATCCGGACCGACAGCGTCTTGGTGCCCCAGTCGATCTCGTTGATCGCCTGGATGACGTTCTTGCGCGCCTGCTCCTTCTGGTCGGGCGCGACAGCGTCCTCCAGATCCAGGAACACCACGTCGACCGCCGATGCTGCCGCCTTCTCGAACATTTGCGGCGAACTGCCGGGGACAGCCAACTCGGAACGGTTGAGCCTTGGCGTGCACTGCTCGACGATCGTGAAACTCATGCCTGATCCTCCTCGGCGGCGACCGCGGCCCCAGGGCCATCCGGTCTCGTTTCCGCCATTTTCGTCGTCATCCTGGCCAGAGGATGGTGTTCGGCCACCACCGTGGCCAGACGCTCGGGGCGAACATGCGTATAGATCTGCGTCGTCGCAATGTCGGCGTGCCCCAGCATGGTCTGCACCGCGCGCAGGTCGGCCCCGTGGGCGAGCAGGTGCGTGGCGAAAGCGTGCCTTAGCACATGGGGTGAGATCCGCTCGGGATCGAGACCCGCCTCAGGCGCCAGCCGCTTGAGCAGATAGAGCACGTGCTGCCGCGTGAGATGGCCGCTGGCGCCGTTCGATGGAAACAGCCGGTTCTTGCGATCCGCCGGCCGCACCTCGAGCCAGCGCATCACTGCTTCCCTGGCGAAACGGCCGACCGGCACCATCCGCTCCTTGCTGCCCTTGCCGCGGACCAGCAGGGCGGAGCGATCCGGCGTGAATGCGCTCAAGGTGAGACCAACCAGTTCCGACACCCGCAGGCCCGACGCATAGGCCAGTTCGAGCAGGCAGGTGAGCCGCAGGCCGTCCGCCCCCTCCTTGGCCCGCGCCGCCGCCAGCAGCCCCTCCATCTCCTCTTCCGTCAGCACCCGCGGCAGCGCCCGCTCCCGACGCGGTCCCTCCACCGAGAGGGTCGGATCATCCGGGCGGTGGCCTTCCAGGTGGAGAAACCGGTGGAATTGGCGGATCGCCGCCAGCCGCCGCGCCTGCGTGGTCGCCTTCAGCCCGGCGTCTGCCGTCGCCTGCACGAAGGCACGCACGTCCTGTTCCGTCGCTGACAACTCCGACGTGCCTTGCTGCTTGAGAAAGGCGAACCAGGCGGACAGGTCGTTGCGATACGCAGCCAGCGTATGGCGCGAGGCGGCACGCTCGACCGCCATCATCTCCAGGAAAGGAGCCATCGAGGAGCGCGGCTCAGCCATGGAGGCGGGCGATCACGCTGCTGCGGGCAACCGCGCGGGCCTCGATGGCTCGGTCGATGGCGAGCAGTCCCGCAAGCCCGCGAGCAAAGCTGGGCGGGTCGCCGCTGCTCAGTCCGACCAGTGCCCGCGCCAGCATCGCGGCTGGCGCTGCCGGTTCCGGCGGCGGGAAGGGACGCAGAACGGTGCGCCATGGAGCCGACAGCGGCAGGTTCTGGCCCGCCAGGCCGGCCGTCAGCCAAACCGCGTCGTCAGCGGCGAACAGGCCGTCCGGTGCGGGCGGCATCCGCGTCGGGTCGATCAGGCCGGCCAGGATCATCAGGACCGCGAGCCGGTCCGCCTGGCGGCGGTCGTCGCGCCGCTGCACCTCGAGCATGTCGAACCAGAGAAGCGCCGCGCCCTCTTCGCCCATGGCAAGCAGGATCGCCGCCAGAACCGCTGCCTCTTCGGACAAGGCCGCACGCGGCGTGATGGTGGCAGCGATCGGGCCGAGCTGGGGAAGGTCGGCCAGCCGCTTGCCTGCATCAGGCAGATCGCGCCAAAGCTGGACCAGGGCACGCGCTCGCTCCTCAGGGGCCGCGATTGCACGAAGCCGGGTCGCCTCCGGCCCCACCGTCGTGAACCGTCCCCGCGCGTCGTCGAGCCGCACGCGGGCGGCAGCGCGCACCGCCGGCGCCACGTCCGGGTCCACGCTCAGGCGCGCCACCGCCGGCAGGCTTGCCGTGGCGACGGCATCCGCGGGAACCTTGATAGATAAATGATCGGCCAGGGCCAGGTCGACCGGCTGGACCTCCGCACTCCAGTCGATCGCATCGGCATCGCCATAGCGCAGCGCCGCGCCCACCAGCGCGCCGAACGGCTGGTCGCGCAGCGAATCGGTTGCACGCAGCGCGTTCTGCAGCACGAGGGCCGCATCCTCGTCACCTGCCATGATCGCACAGAACAGGTTGATCTCGTCCAGGCCCGCCGAAGGCGAGGCGCTGGCCGCCGCACAGCCGTCCACGTCCTGGCCCGAGGCCAGGTCGAGCCTGGCCACTTCCGGCGCCAGGCCAGGCGACCGCGCGGCATAGGGTCCGGCCTCGGCAAGCAGGGCCTGCGCCGCCTCCGCCTCGCCCAGGTCGACCAGCCGACGCAGACGGATCGCCAGCAGACGCTCCGATTCCTGTCCGGCTGGCGTGGGTGTCCGGAGCAGTTCGACCTGCAGGCGCCGGACGTTCGGGTCGGCCGGATCGTCGGGCAGGGCAGCCAGCAACTGCTCGATCACAGTGGCGGGTGTCGAGCCCCAGTCATCGCTTTCGGCCTGGTCTTGGCTCCGACCGGTGCCGACCGCTCCGGGCGCATCCAGCTGCCTGACCGTGATCTCCGGTTGGAAGCCGGGCGAGATGGAGGGCTGCGGTGAGGCAGGAGCCTGTTCGGGAAAGAGCGGCTTCGGCTGCCCGAACGCCGATGGCACGAGGAGCAGGACGCCAATCCCTGCCAGCAAGGTCGCCCGCGTTGCCGTCACTTAGGCAGCCGATCGTCCGGAACGGTCACTTCCACCGGTTTGCGCGGTGCCGGAATGTCCCACAGCATCAGGTAGGCTGCACCACCTACCAGCGCCGCCAGGAGGATCACAACCAGCACCCGTCCCACTGCCGCCATTGCCTCTCTGCTGCCGATCCGCCATG